>PYIJ01083777.1_pt1 | contig 13402 bp, 14 predicted proteins | sample 3578051 | NCBI WGS metagenome assembly PYIJ01 (sample SAMN08408021, study PRJNA431606) | Marine metagenome isolate SA_KN192-05_S13_5m, whole genome shotgun... | biome: marine; feature: oceanic pelagic zone; material: water; isolation source: surface water sample, 0.2-0.8 um fraction ... | reverse complement strand
GAATATCAACATAGCTATCCTCATTGCTGGAGATTCAAAACACCATTAATCTTCAGGGCTACACCACAATGGTTTATTAGCATGGATGGGAATAATCTTCGTGAATCAGTAAATGAGGCAATCAAAAATGTTGAGTGGGTACCTGAGTGGGGTCATGAGAGAATTAGCAACATGATAGAAAATCGACCAGACTGGTGTATTTCAAGACAACGATTTTGGGGCGTGCCGATTCCACTACTTGTACATAAGGAAAACAAACAGATCCATCCAAAAGCTGCCGAAATTTTACATGAAGCAGCAAAAATTGTGCGCGCTGGTAATGTTGAGGCTTGGTTTGAGCATAATAAATCTTCAGTATTAAAAGAATCGTTGGATGATTACGAGTTTATAACTGATACCCTTGATGTTTGGTTTGATTCAGGTATCACACATATTTCAGTTCTAGAGGAGCGTGAAGGTGTCGATCAAGCAGATTTATATTTAGAGGGGTCGGATCAACATAGAGGATGGTTTCAATCCTCATTACTTACCTCTCTAGCTATTAAAGGTAAAGCTCCATATAAAAAAGTCTTAACTCATGGGTTTGTTGTCGATTCATCAGGTCAAAAAATGTCCAAATCCCTCGGAAATGTGATATCTCCTCAAAGTGTAATTAAAGATAAAGGTTCTGACATACTAAGATTGTGGGTGGCAACAACTGACTATACCAAAGAAATGAATATTTCAAAGGAAATAATCGACAGAACAAGTGAATCATACAGGAGAATAAGAAATACATTAAAATTTCTCTTATCAAATATTAATGATTTGAAAGCTAAAAATCATGATCCTAGTAAGATAAAATTTACTTTACTAGATCAATGGATACTTCTGGAAACAGAAAAGTTACAGAAAAAAATAATTAATAATTATAACAAGTATAAATTTCACCAAGTTGTTCAAGATATTCAAAACTTTTGTACAGTACAGCTTGGGGGATATTATCTCGATATTATAAAAGATAGATTATACACGACGAAATCTGATTCAGATGCCAGAGTATCATGCCAATTGACGTGTGAAAGAATTTTAAAAACGTTGAATCTTGCAATTTCTCCAATTCTCTCGTTTACTGCAGAAGAAGCATATAAACATTATAGTGACGATAAGAAATCAATCTTTCTTGAGCAATGGCAAGATATGAGTATCAAAAAAGATGAGAATGTTTCCAAAGTAGGAGATTTACTGTTTGAACTTCGAAATGAAATATCAAAAGAATTGGAGCTATCGAGAAATTCAGGAGAAATAAAATCATCACTTGATTCAGAAATCACCCTTACAGTTGATTCTGATAAATATAAATTATTAAAAGACTACGAGGATGAACTTAAATTCATTTTCATAAGCTCGAAGTGCAATATTAAAGAATCAAATGACAATAACTTATCCGTAGAAGTTAGTGTGTGCTCGTATAAAAAATGTGATAGATGCTGGCATCATAATGAGACGGTTGGAAGTATCAAGGAACACGAGAGTATATGCAAAAGATGTTTTTCTAATATTTTCGAAAACGGCGAAATTAGAAGATTAGGTTGATGCGTCTCAAATTTTATTTAATTGTTTTGATGTTGGTCACAATTGATTTAATAACAAAATATTATATAGATAATATGATAGCAATCTACGATCCAATTATTATAAATAATTTCGTTATATTAAATAAAGTTTATAATAAAGGCTTAGTATTTGGATTTGCTCACTCCGAAAGTGTATTTATAAATTATAGTCTTACTTTTTTGATGACATGTTTGTTACTTTATTTAATTTACTATGTAAATAAAATTCTTACTGAAAATAAAAAAGTGTCTAAGATTACATTTGTTGCGTGGAGTCTTGTTCTTGGCGGTGGATTGGCAAATTATATTGATAGGCTGATTGACAACAAAGTGGTTGATTTTATCTTGGTGCGTTATGAAAATTATTATTTTCCTGGAATTTTTAACGTTGCAGATATATTTATTTCGCTAGCCTTAGTTATATTTATATTTATAATGTTTTTTGAAGATGAAAAAGAAAGTAAATTATAAAAGTAAGATTGATCTCCACTACTCAATTGAAAATGAGAATGGTTTAGTCTTTGAATCAACATTTGAGAAGAAACCTATATGCTTCACTATAGGAGACGGAACAATTCCACAGAAACTGGAAATAACCTTGTATGGGATGGATGAATCATCTACCCAAGAACTTACATTAGATCCAAAAGATGCTTTTGGAGTACACGATGACAACAAGAGTAAAATCGTGAAAAAGAATATGTTCCCTAATGATGATATGATTAGAGTAAATAATGTAATTGAGATTGAGACCAAGAACTCAAATGGAGAAATAATGCCTAGTTTGGCTATAATTAAAGAAATTGATAATGAAAATATAATTTTAGATTTGAATCATCCCCTAGCTGGGATTACAATAAAATTCAAAGCAGAGATTGTAAGAATATATGATGAATGAATTAAATGATTTAAAAATTGTACTTGCTACACCAAGAGGTTTTTGTGCTGGTGTAGAGAGAGCAGTTGGCACTCTTCAAAAAGCTATCGACTCTTTTGATTGTCCAGTTTATGTAAAACATGAAGTAGTACACAATAAATTTATTATCTCAGATTTTAAAAAAAAAGGAGTTAAATTTATCGAGGATATTGATCTTGTCCCTGATAACTCTATTCTAATATATAGTGCTCATGGTGTATCAACAGAGGTCAAAGAGGCAGCGCGTTCGAAGAATCTTAAGATATTTGATGCCACATGCCCATTAGTTACTAAGGTACATATAGAGGTTCATAAACACGCCAGAAATGACACTGATGTTGTACTGATAGGACATAGCGGACATCCTGAAATAGAGGGCACAATGGGGCAATATGACTCCGAAAAGGGGAAGATTTACCTAGTTGAGAATGAAAGTGATGTAAGGGACCTTAATATTGATAATAAAAATATTGCCTACGTTACACAAACAACTCTCTCTATGAATGACACGAAAAAAATTATTAATTGTTTAAAAGAGAAATACCCTGAAATTAGATCACCCGCAAAAGATGATATATGTTATGCAACGCAGAATAGACAAGATGCGGTCAGTTCTATTATCAAATATTGTGATTTCTTGATAGTAATTGGTTCTAAGAATAGTTCAAACTCGAAAAGACTTGCTGAACTTGGTTCAAAAAATTCAATTCCTTCGTTATTAATTGATGGAAAGGATGATCTTGATCTTGACTTACTCAAAGGAAAAAAGGTGGTTGGCATAACAGCTGGTGCCTCAGCGCCAGAAATTTTATTGACTGAGCTTCTAGATTATCTTGTTGCACATGGCGCATCAATTGAAGATTTTGGACAAGATAACAAAACTGAAAATATTACATTTAGTTTACCTAAAGAACTTAGGAACTTATAAATCATGAGTGACATTATCATCTAATTCATCATTCGGTGGAGTAAAGTTAGGGTCATTTGGATTCAGGAAAATAAACTCCTCTTTATTCTTCTCTATCTCGACATAATCCAACTTACAATTTTTAAGGTTGAGCATAGAATCTGGTGAGATAATAATCTCAACACCATTAATCTTTAAGCGTAAGTCTTCTTCTTTTGATTGATCGAAACCCATTAAATAATTATATTTACCATTATCAACCTTAACTGCAATTCTAAGTGGCCAACCTTTTGAATCGGACATTTCAGATGCCTTTGATATTTGCTTTGCAGCGCTATCAGTTATCTCAAATATTTGTTTTTGTTTCATTTTTTATATCTCTCACAAATTTCAAAAAAGGTTTAATCCATCTAGATTTACTTGAATCTCTTAAGTGACTATAAGATGCAACCAAATTTTTAATAATTATGCCGTCATGCCTTTTATTTATTCCATAACCTCTATTGATATGAAATGCGAATCTTGATTTCGATTGTGTAATGTTAATTTTTGAATGATGAAATTCATGACATGGGATAACTTTATCCCTCTTCAACCATGGATGGTTCTTACTTACTCTCATATCTACATACCCTCTACCAACAGGTTTTTCGTGTAAGACAATATTTCCAGGTATTGCATTCACCATTTTATGACTAGTTTTGTTTAATGTTATTGACTTCGATAAGTACATTAATCCTCCACATTCGGCGTAGACGGGTTTGCCAGTTTGGATGAAATTCTTTATGTCTTCTCTCATTAAATGATTAGCGCTAAGAGCCTGTAAATGGTGCTCTGGGAAACCTCCTCCAATAAACAAAGCATCTACCTTGGGTATTTGTTTATCTTTGAGAGTACTAAAAAACTTTATTTTTACACCATACTGCTCAAATTTTTCTAAATCATCTCTATAATAAAATCCAAAAGCCGCATCCTTTGGTATACCTATAGAAATTTTACTGAATTCACTATTATTAATAGTTGCTGGGACCTTTGATTTTTTAGAATTTGATATTTTAGTTTTCTTAAAAGAATCAGTATCTACAGAGGATTTTATAGTTTTTGCAATCAACCTAATAACTTCGGATGTTTTTTTATTTGAGAAAGTTGGCTCGAGACCCAGATTTTGTTCAGAAATATTTAGTTTATTATCACGCCAGATACTACCAACTATCCTCATATTCGTGTATTTTTCAACTGCAGATATTAATTTCCCCTCATGTCTGGAGCCATTTACATTGTTAAATATTATTCCATGAAAGTTTAGCTTGCTATGGAAGTTCTCGTATCCCTGAATCAAAGGAGCAACTCCGCGTGTCATACCCTCACAGTCTAGAACCAAAACAATCTTCAAACTCAGAAGGTCAGCAAGTGCAGCGTTGCTATCATTACCATTAAGATTCATGCCATCAAAAAGTCCTTTATTAGCCTCTATTAATGATAGCTCCGAGTTCAATGATTTCTCATGAAATAATAATTTAATCTCTTTTTTGGTCATTGTATTAAAATCAAGATTATAACAAGGTTTTTTGCCAGCCTCACTAATCCAAAGAGGATCAATATAGTCAGGACCTTTTTTAAAAAGAGAGATATTTTTATAGGTTTGCGAGAAGATCTTTGACAATCCTATCGATACTATTGTTTTACCTGATGACTTTTTTGTTGACGATATAAGATATGAAGACAAAATATCTACTCACTAATTGAATCTGGATTTTCCTGACTGATAGATGCGTCTTGGTCGTTGTTTCCAGGAACATTGTCCTCGTCTTTTTTATGACCCTTTATAATACTTGGTAAAAAATCGAGGTTTGTTATTCCAACCAAAACGATGATTAGTGCTAATGCTACACCGCCTAGTCCAAGACCGAACTCATAAATAGAGGGTATATAAGAATGAACAACATTATCATAGAAGCTGCTTTCTACTATTTCATAGTTTGTGAATATTTTGAGTGGATATGCTTGCCCAGCAATAATTATGACGTACATTGCAACAAAACTTCCGATTAGAATGAGAAATGTTGCCCTCATTAAACTCTTTTCTGTTTTGGCTTGATCATTTAATATTATATATATTGGTAATACAAGGCCAATAAGAACTTGTCCAATCCAAAAAGATACTGTATAGATACCGCCATTCAATAATATAAATTTTTCAAATTCAAAATGTTTAGATATATAAAGATTCGTCACATGGTAAAGAACGAGAAAATAAAGATTGGCAAACAGAAATAAAATAGTTAGCTTTCTTAGGTTTTGCATTATTTCTTCTGAGACAAGTGTTTTTTGAAAGTTATTGATGGTTTTTAAAATAAGATAATAAACAACAGTTCCGTACAATAGCGACATTATAATGAATAGTGGTGCAAGAATCGCAGTTCCGTAAGCCTCACGTGAAATCAGAAAACCGAAAATTGAACCAGTACCTGTTGTAAGTATAATTCTCCAAGTAAATGCAAAGATTCCAGCTGGTCTTGAAAATTTTTTAACATTTCTATCCAACATTGTCCAAATGTATATGCCTAAAACAGCAGCAAATCCTGAGTAAAGAAATATATTCCAAGCAAAGATAGATTTGAAGTTATATGTGGTCATGGCGACAATTAGCCTATCTGGCCTACCTAAATCTAGAACAAGAATCGCAAGTCCGGAAATAAGAAATGCCATCGCTAGTAGAGCAGACAGAGGTGCGAGTGGCTTGTAAAGTTTCTTATCAAAGACTGAGGAAATCGAGGCTATATTTAGTACTCCTGATGCTATAACAATAAGCAAGACAGCAAATATGTGTGGCAAGCCCCAAACAATCTGGTTGTTCATGCCTGTAACATAATGACCCTCAGTCTCCATATAGTGAGAACACAGGAAGCCTACTAAAATCAAAAAACCTAATGTTAAGAATATGGTCCAAAATGTCTTTGGTTCTATTATGAATCTTTTAAAAATTATTTTTTCCATAATTAGATATTTGAATATGTAACACGTTGTTTTAGAGCCAGATCAGATCTTAGTCTCCTATTCGTATTTTGTCTTAGGGCTTTATTAACTCTGCTATTAGGGTCAGAAAGATCACCAAAAGAAATTGCTTTATGGCCACTCTCGATACAAGCTTGCTCACAAGCTGTTGTGGAACTTCCATGATCAATTCTATTTACACAAAAATTACAGCTCTCAACGCATCCTTTCCCTCGAGGTGCATTAGTTACTTGTTCTGTAAGATTTTCGTGTACAAAAGACCTAGCTTTAAAGGGACATGCCATCATGCAATATCTACAACCAATACACGTATGCTGATTTACCATAACAATCCCATCGACTCTTCTAAAAGATGCTCCGGTCGGACAAACATCACAACATGGAGGATTCTCACAGTGTTGACATAACATTGGAACTACTTTGATCTTATCAGTCTTGTTATCTTTGATTGTTAACTTTCTGATCCATTGAGAATCTGTTTCTGGTCTATCAAATCCATATAGTCCATTCTCTTCAATGCATGCATCCACACACGCTGTACAACCATCTGCACATTTGCTTACATCAATACTCATGCCCCATTTTGTTTGAGATGTTACTTCTTTGTCGAGGGGTTTGGCGGCATTTGCCTGTGAAAAAATATCAGGAATGAAATAAATAGTAGAAATAGCTGTAAGTGATTTTACTAAAAATTGTCTTCTATTTAAGCCGCTATTACTAGTCATTACCTTTTGCCTCTACAAATTCAAGAATTTCATTTGCTTTGTTGGAAATAACATCAGCAGGGTGATTTTTAAAGAATGCTTTTGTCATTGCTTTCCTACCTCTTGGAACAGACGCATGACATGAAAAACAATCTATATTGACTGCCGTTTGAACATGGCACGTTTGACAAAATTGACCTTCTGAGTTGATTGGTATGGGGGTTCCTTTGTTATCGTAAGAAACATGGCAGTCGATGCAATTAGCAAAACTATGGTTTTTAGTTCTAACGCCTTTAATTACAGTCTTATCACGTTGATGATAAAGAAACACAAAATGCTCTTTTTGCATTATCTCTGTTGGTTCTACGCACTGCTCTGCTGAGTCTGCCTTTGATGTACCTTTAATGCTATGAGGTATGTTGTCATGACTGAAAGATGATGGTGAAGCTAAAAATGCTGCCAACAATAGGAATTTTATCGCTGAATAATGCACTGTCTCCCTCCCAAGTTTTCCCAATTTATGGGTAATTATTCACCAAGACCCATCTTTATGTAACCAGTTGGGCAAACGTCTGCACATATATGACAACCGATGCATTTATTATAATCAGTATCAACATACCTACCAGTTGTTGCTTGATCTTTTTTTACTCTAAATACCGCATCTTGAGGGCAATAGATAACACAATTATCGCATTCGAAACACATTCCACAGCTCATACATCTTCCAGCTTCTTTTATTGCCTCTTCTTCAGTTAACCCAATGATCCGATCCTCATAATGATCAATCACATCATCACCTGATGGGACAGCCTCTCCTCTTTTATATCGTTCTTCGTGTTTGTAATGACCTAGGAATAATTCAGTTGACGGAATAACTTCTTGACCAGAGCGATCTTCATAATTATGTACAACAGCATCGTTGTGATCACTTCCTCTAAGTTTATCTGGGTCCTCTATTTCTGGAGCATACTCCTGTGGAGCTAGGTCTGTCTCTCTTAACTTGTCTAACAATTTAAAATGATGAACATCAACTTTAGGTCTTCTTTTAAAGTCATCATTTTCAAAATAACTTTCAATCGTATCTGACACAACTGATCCTTGACCAATAGCTGTTGTAAGCAAATGTGGTCTTATAATGTCACCTGCAACAAAATGACCTTCTTTTGTTTTATGTCTATAAAAATCATCTACGTCAAAAAAACCTCTCTCATTTCCCATCTCTTCATACCCTTCGATATCTGGAGATTGGCCAATTGCAGAAATTATAAGGTCAGCTTCAATCCTCTTCTCTGTTCCTTCAATTGGTTTTGGAACATTTTCTTCAAAAACACAATCAGCAACCACTAGTGCAGTAGCACGTCCATCTTTGTCTTGTTCAACTTTTATAGGTATTACACCATTTAATATAGTGACTCCTTCATGCATTGCATCATTAACTTCTTGCTCGGCTGCTGTCATCTCCTCACGTTTGAAGAGAGATGTCAGTGTGACTTCAGCGCCCTCTTTTATAGCTTGCTCAGAAACATCTTGCGCGACATATCCATGAACGACAGCTTCTGGCTTCTCTTGTGGATTCATATTTGAGATGTGCCCTAATCTTCTTGCAACCGATACTACATCTATAGATGTATCACCACCACCTACACAGACAACTTTTTGTGCTCCAACTTTGAGTCTCTCTTGACTAAAAGCCTCAAGGAATTCAACTCCATTTAAACAGTTTTCCGCATCACTTCCTTCTACTGGCAATGATTTTCCATTCCAACAACCTATTGTCCACAAGACCGCATCATGTGATTTTTCTACATCTTCTAGAGGAACGTCTTTTCCAACTCTTGTATTGAGCACAACCTCTATATCACCAAGATCAAGTATTCTATCAATTTCAGCGTCTAATATATCTCGAGGAGTTCTATAATTTGGAATCCCGTATCTCATCATACCACCGAGTTGCTCTCTCTCTTCAAAAACAGTAGATGCATATCCTTTTTTTCTTAACTGATAAGCTGCAGACATTCCTGCTGGGCCACCGCCAATGATTGCAACTCTCTGTTTTTTTAGTTCTGGTGCTGGGTCAAATTTAAATCCTTCTTTGAAAGCAGTATCACCAATGAATTGTTCGACAGCATTTATCCCAACAAAGTCATCTACTTCATTCCTGTTACAACCACTTTGACATGGTGCTGGACAAACTCTGCCCATTTGTGATGGAAAAGGGTTAGCTGTAGTGGACCTTCTGAAAGCATACTCAGACATTGTCATGCCTTCAGGTGCCTTTTCAATTCCTCTTACAATTTGTAACCAACCTCTAATGTCCTCCCCTGACGGGCAACTACCCTGACAAGGAGGAGTTTTATGTATGTAGGTTGGACATTTGTGAGATTTATCTTGATTAAATATATCCTCAGAAAAATCTGTATATTTATGGTCGCCATCGGAATACCTTCTATAGGTATTCTCTTCCTTCATTAAATTGACTGTCTCTTCTAGTTTAGACATTTGTTTCTCCCTGTATTACCTCTAAGTTATGCTACCTGCATCACCTCTCTATATTAAGTCCGTTTAATATATTGATTATTTAACTAATTCTCTAAATCTCTTACTAAATATAAGCTTATTACCCTACTCTAATATACAAATTATAGCATACGGAATATAAGCCTAAAGCTCTTTTTTATTCATTATTAGAGCATTTCCCACTAACTGGTGAAGGCTGATTATTTGGTCTAATTCAAAGCCATAATAACTTAAGGCTTTAGCAAATTGGCTCTTGCATATTGCACAAATAGCCGCCATATGGGTTACCCCATAATCATCAACAACACGTTTTAGAGCCTCCATTCTTGGAAGTGCTCCTTTCATTCGTAATTCCATCAGGTCATCGGTTAGAAGGCCACCACCTCCACCACAGCAGAAAGTTTTTTCTTTAATTGTACTCTCCTCCATATCATAAAAATGATTTGTAGTAGCTTTGATGATATCCCTTGGGATTGTGAATTGACCTCCAATGATGTCACCCATATTGGATGCCCGTGCCACATTACACGAATCATGGTACGTTATTACCATGTCATCATTTGCTGATTTATCAAATTGAAGAACATTTTTCTGAATTAAGTCATAAGTTACTTCGCAAATATGTTGCGGTACTGGATATTTAGGGTCCAGAAAATCGAATGGTCCGGCGAGTGTATTTAAAAAACTATAAGCGACACGCCAAGCATGACCACATTCACCAAAGACTATTCTTTTGACATTCAATTCTAGAGCAGCTTCTCTAATCCTCATTGCAAGTTTTCGCATATTTGCATAACTACCGATGAACATACCGAAATTGGCTGCCTCGCTTGCATGGGAACTCAGCGTCCAACTGAGTCCAGCTTGATGGAAAACTTTACCATAACCTATTAATCCATCTACATGAGGTTCTGCAAAAAAATCTGCAGACGGAGTTACTAACAAAATATCAGAATCTTTTTGATCGAGTGGGTATTTAACATCTATCTCAGTATCATCTAAGACATCTTCTTCTAAACCTTCTAACGTATCTGCTAAAGCTGGTTCGGGTAAACCTAAATTATTTCCTATTTTGTGAACCTTACCGATTATTTCATTGCAATACTTTTGCCCCACACCAACGGAATCCATTATCTCTCTAGCTGCCATTGAGATTTCTGCTGTATCAATTCCCATAGGGCAAAAAACAGCACAACGCCTGCATTGAGAGCATTGATGATAATACGAATACCAATCGTCTAAGACTTCTTTTGTTAGATCAACTGCGCCCACAAGTTTTGGGAAATACTTTCCAGGTAAAGTAAAATAACGCCTGTAAACACTGCGCAGTAAATTTTGTCGACCAACAGGCATATTACTAGGATCTTTAGTACCCAAATAGTAGTGACACTTATCAGTACATGCGCCACATTGTATACAAGAATCTAAATAGACTCTCAACGAACGATATTTTTTAAGCAAATCGCCCATCTTATCTAGAGCAGCATCTTCCCAGTTTTCGACAAGCTCTCCTGGATAACCTAGTGAAGATTGAAATTCTTCTTTTGACTTAAAGGGAGCTAAATGAGCAGTTGCTTTATTCTCAACTTCCGGAACATCTGTATATTCTCTAAGTTCAGGTTTTTCGAATTCTTTAATAGCCATTTTATCTCTCCTGTGACTCTAGTTTTCTTGCCCAATCTGCAATGTGTCTAGAATCACGGGCAGTATCTGTTTGATTTCTGGTTGGACTAAAAAATAAACCTGGAGCATGAAGTAGCTTACTATAAGGAAAAATAATCATGAGTAATAAGACTAAACCAAGGTGAAGTAAAAGCATAAAGTCTGATGGTAGCTCGGCCCAATTAAAATAAATAAGTCCTATAAAAAACTGTTTAAGAGCAAAAATATCAGTTGGATACCACTTCATCAGTAGACCAGATAATGCTATTCCAATAATCAAAACTAAAATCAAGTAGTCTGATGGTGCTGAAATATGTCTTACTCGATCGACAAAAATTCTCCTCGCTAAAAGACCTAGTAAACCTAACAACATCATGTATGCAGCATAGTGGCCAGCAGCCTGGACTATCTCCCACGAAACCCAAAACCAGACCGGGTCAGTAGCATATCTGAGGTGTCTGAAAAAAGCTAGGAGTAATGCAAAATGAAACAACCAGCCAAATAACCACGTCCATTTAGTTGCATGAAAAAGACTCTCGAAGAAGACTACTTCGCGAAAGATTCTGACTGCAACTCCTTTTTTGGTTTTTGGAGCAGGCGGCGTTGGAATCTTTAGAGGAGCTGGGATTGTAGCATATTCATATATTCTATAAGCTATCCCTACAAATAAAATCAGGGTTGCAAAATAAAACAACGATCCGTATATAATTGTCACAAGTGACATGCTCCTCTCCTCTCACAACCTTCTTTAAAGTCTTAAACGCAACCAGTTGGCTTTGGTAATCCAGCAAATTTACATGCTTGCTTACCTGGACCATATGGGAACAATTCATACAAGTATTTACTATTCCCTTTGTCTTTACCAAGTTTCTTGCCAACAGCTTTCGTTAAAACTCTTACAGCTGGTGCAATCTGATACTCTTCATAATATTCACGAAGAAAATTGATGATTTCCCAGTGATCTTCACCAAGATCAATGCCATCCTCTTTTGCCATTATTTCGGCAACATCTTTTTCCCAATCATTTAGGTTTGAAAGATAACCTTCTTCATCAACTTCTAAGCTTTTACCATTTACTTCTATAGGCATAGTTTTCTCCAAGTTATAGCCAATTTTGAACCCTTTCGTTCTCAACGGCAAGTTTAACAAATTCTTGATAGTCTATAATCTCTATATTATTGATTAGAGAGTTTTTATCAAGCCCTCTGGCCACCAAATCTGGCCCTAAGACATACATTTTAATGGAGGTAAGTGCTTCGGTAACGAGCTGCTCAATTTTTGTCCCTTTTAGCGCGCCATAGACGCCATCCTCTATTAGTAGTATAGAAGCTGAGGATCCAGATAATCGGATACACGTTTCTAAACTATTTTTTTCAAAAGGGGATTTATTTACTGTATGAAGCATCAAAAATTTAATATAACCTCACTATCTTCAATTAATTCTTTCATCTCTGATGAAGGTATAACCTTGACCTCAACTGATAAGTCTTTCTCAGATAAACCTCTTTCCTCTAATGATTCTTTCTCGACATAAAGTTTTTCAACATCATACATCTCGAGAGCAGAATATGTCTTTGTAAAATTCTTTGTTTCGATTTGATCAGTGTTTTGATCTTTTTTAAGCTGGAAAACCCCATCATCAATAAAAGCCATACTCACATCTTGTTCGAAAGCTGCGCCTATAAGAACAACTTCTAACGCTTCATGTGCATAGATTGTTCCATGAGGAGCTTTACGATTTATGTAAAGGAATTTTTTAATAACACCGCTTTGAACTTCTTCTTCCATTTAATCACCAAAAGTTATTAATCGATCAGCTTGAATTCCAGCTTCTATGAGTTGCCCTAAACCAGATATCCTAAAATTGTCAGCTATATTGTCAGCATCTTTTTTATTTCTTTTCATTTCCTCTGGATCTACCATGCCACGTCTCTGTGCCGCTGCAACACACAATACGAGATCAATATTGTGATTCTTAGCTAGTTCTGACCACCTATTAGGTATGTGTCGGTCATCTTGTGGTGGTGTCGCTAATCTCGTGCCATTATTAACGCCGTCATGATAGAAAAAAACACGTAATATT
>PYIJ01443618.1_pt1 | contig 13453 bp, 14 predicted proteins | sample 3578051 | NCBI WGS metagenome assembly PYIJ01 (sample SAMN08408021, study PRJNA431606) | Marine metagenome isolate SA_KN192-05_S13_5m, whole genome shotgun... | biome: marine; feature: oceanic pelagic zone; material: water; isolation source: surface water sample, 0.2-0.8 um fraction ... | reverse complement strand
AGCATGTCTCCGCTTACCATAACCCGTTTTTCAACAACATATGATTGGCCTTCATTACTTGAAGATTGAAGTAATAAAGAACCGGGTGGTACTCTTCCACTTGATTCTGCTTCAGCCCCTGAAATTCTCATATCAACAAGTTGAAATGTTAGACGAGCCGTTCTGCCAAGTAAGGCTTTTACCCTTTCAGGATCATCAATGCCAGGCACTTGCACAAGTATTCTATCGAGACCTTGCCTTTGAATTACTGGCTCCTTTGTGCCATCTGGGTCCAATCTACGGCGAATAATTTCAATAGCCTGCTCTACTGTTTGCGATTGAAGTTCAATAAAACCGGTTTCACTAAATTGAAGTTTGGTGGTTTCATTTTCAGTTTTTACTACAAAATCCTCATTAAATTTTGAGAGGATCTCGTCACGTTCCACAGAGTCGCTTTTTTTACGTAGTGTAAAACTTACAGCATTGTTATCAGAGGAGAGAGATTTAAACCTTATTTTTTTTTCTCTAAACGACATTCTAATGCTTTCTGAAATATCACTCAGTCGTTCTGTTAAAACCGCATCAATGTCTGCGCGAAGTAAAAGATGAGAGCCGCCTCTTAAGTCCAAACCCAGATTTACCGATTTACCAGGAAAAAAAGGAATAGAAATGATGTTTGGAATCGCTGCAAGCAAACCTGATAAACATACGACAATGATAACAAATCGTTTCCATGCTTCAAATTGTATCATTTGCATCCCTATTATAAGATTTGGGTTTCCATAAATTAACTGTCAAGATAGCATTATTTTAGGATTTTTTGGCTTTTGTAAGTCCTTTTTTAGTAGAAGCTTTTTGAGGCAATGTTATACCAGTATTATTGTCAAGTATTGAAGTTACGTTAGCTCGAAGAAGATTTACATAAACTCCTGTTGCAATTTCTACTTCAATCGTTTCTTTTTCTGAAACTGCTTTTGAGACAATACCGGTGATACCACTAGATATGATGACCTTATCACCGCGAGAAAGCTTAGCAACCATCTCTTTATGCTGTTTTGCGCGTTTTTGTTGTGGTCTTATTAGCATCAGGTAAAAAACACCAAAAATAAGAACGAAAGGAAGTAATTGCGATGCGATCATTGACGGACCGGCGGCTTGTGCAAATGCGGGACTAATAAACATAAAAACCTCTCAAAATACTAGTTATGTACCTAGATAATGTGTAATATAGGCATCTAATTGCGGAACAATAAACAACCTTGTCCCGAACGTCTACTCAGAAACATGCTTTTTTCATTTTGCAATAGCTTTACATATGCTGATAATATTTGTTCAATTCAAATAATTTAAATACAAGATACTTAAATGACCGATAAAAATAACATAGAACAGTTCAAACCATTGTTCAATCGAATGACCGAAGCTCTTGAGAGATTAGCTCCTTCTTATCAATTTCCAGATAATTTGAATGACGCCGAAGGCTTTATTTGGGAGGCTCAACTGCGAAAGCTGAGAGAAATAGAAAAAATTGAGCGTTTGCCATTATCCTGTCTTAAGGGCATCGAATCACAAAAACAACAATTGCTTGATAATAGTCGAGCTTTTGCTACAGGTTTAAAAGCTAATAACGCCCTGCTCTGGGGCGCAAGAGGCACGGGCAAGTCATCTCTTCTTAAAGCTGTACACGGGCAACTTTTGCTAGAAGGATTGAATTGCGCAATCATTGAGGTGCAAAGAGAAGATATTCAAGATCTACCACATATCATGCAAGCGCTGAAACAAAGTGACCGAAGATTTATCATATTTTGTGATGACTTAGCTTTTGAAGAGGCGGATTCCAGCTATAAGTCGCTCAAAGCAATTTTAGAGGGCGGCCTTTCTGGACGACCTGAAAATATTGTATTCTATGCTACTTCAAACCGAAGACATTTGATGCCTCGTCAAATGATAGATAATGAGCTTGGTTCAGCCATTAATCCGTCAGAAGCGATCGAAGAAAAAATCTCATTATCTGATAGATTTGGTTTATGGATTGGGTTTCATTCAGTTAACCAAGAAACGTATCTTGATATGATAGAAAACTATGTAAAGTTTTTTGATCTACCTGTGGAGCTAGAAAATATTAAAAGTGAGGCTTTGACATGGTGTATCGGACGAGGACATCGTTCAGGGAGAACAGCCTATCAATTTATCATCCACCTCGCGGGCAAACTCGGCATAACGCTAGAGACGGATGAAAAAACATAACCATAATACTGTTATGATTTGATAATACTTATTGGGTCGATTGGCGTTCGATTTTGTCTTATTTCAAAATGAAGAGTTGGAAATTCAACTCGTCCGGTTTGTCCAACCTTACCAATAATCTGACCAGAATTCAGGATATCTCCCTCTTTTACAAGTACCTCAGAGAGATGTGCATAGGCTGAAATTACACCGCCATCGTGTTTCACAAGAATAAGTGTCCCAAAAGATTTAAGCCCAAATCCAACATAGGCAACAGTGCCAGGTGCCGTTGTTTGAACATCTGTCCCAAAACTTGCAGAGATATCTATACCATCATTATGAATACCGCGTTCTGCTGGACCAAAACGATTTACAATTTCTCCTGATAATGGCCAATTAAAAGAGTCGCCCGGTGATAAATTTGGTGCCACAAAAAATTTTTTAATTGGCTCTTTAGCTACTTTTAACTCAGGCTGTCGAATGGAAGAAGTGCCTGGCTTTGACTCAGTCGCGAGAACTTGACCATCTGGTATTGGTATCAAAAACACTGAAAAATCTTTCACATCTGGCAGTTGAATAATTTGACCGGACTGTAATTCATAAGGTTCTTCCAATTCATTTATCTGAGCAATTTCAAATTGGTTTACAGAGTATTGTTTGGCAATGGAAAACAAACTATCTCCAAGTCGCACCGTATGGGTGTTTCTTGGTATAAGTTTGAGCACTTGGCCCGAGACCAACTCAAATGGAGCATTAAGTTTATTATGAAAAATAATACTGTAGGGAGTGACATCATATCGATTTGCCAGACTGAAGATGGTGTCACCTTCTTCGACAGTAATAAAACCAGATGCTGGCACTAGTAATTTTTTAAATCTATCTTGTCGATTTATAACAGTAGCAGGTGTTGCCCTAGGTTCGCTAGCAAAAGGAACAGACACTTTGCCAATTAACGGAAACTCCTTTTCGACAGGCAAATTACTACAGCTGGTTAAACCCACCATAATATAAAAAGATACACCAATAATTAAAGAAGTATCTAACAGTAATTTAAGCATTCTGAATTCCTGGAATCATCGGGACAAATCGCACAGAAATAAGTTTTTCTGTAAGAATAACATCACCCTTTTTTACAAGTTTGGTCAAGAATTCTTTACCTGGAGGGCCTACAGGCGCTATCAGAATGCCGTCTTGTTTTAGTTGATGCGTCAGTATATCGGGCACTTCATCTACCTGACAGGTAATTATGATTCGGTCAAATGGTGCTGCCTCTGGCCAACCTAAAAACCCATCTCCTAATCGCAATGTAACATTCGTTAATTTTAATTGCGCCAGGCGATTTCGGGCTTCTACAAATAATGGCCTATGTCGTTCTAAACTGTAAACTCGCCTAGCTAGTAAAGATAAAATTGACGCCTGATAGCCGCTTCCTGTTCCTACCTCAAGAACAATATGACGGTTAGTTATCTCAAGAGCTTCAGTCATTTTTGCTACAATATAAGGTTGGCTTATCGTTTGACCACATGCAATCGGCAGAGATGCGTTCTCGTAAGCATGCTGTTTTAAAGCCGAATCTATAAATATTTCTCTTGGAATAGATTCAATTGCCGAGAGTATTGGGGCAGATAAAACAGCTTGTGCCCTCAAAGACATTGTTAGGCGAGCTTTTTTTTCTGTGAAATCTCTCATAATCTAATTTCAGGGATAATTTTTAACAATTCTGTTGCAGTGGTATCAACTAAAAGAGGCGTAAAAGTTACATATCCACTTTGCAAATAAAACCTGTCAGTGCCGGGGTCCGTCTCAATGCGTTGATTTAAGGGACCAATGGTAAAGTGATTTGGGCTTGAGCCAACAAAAATCTGATCTGACACTTTATGTCTGTCTAAAATAGCGGTACGTATACCTTTTACAGAACTAACATCTGAAGATGGAAAATTCACATTCAATACATGCCTAGCTGGCAGATTTACGGATAGTGCGTGATCAAAAACCTGTTTTCCGTATTTTCGTGCTATCTCAAAATCAGCTTCTATCTTTCCATGTCGTTGGCTAAATGATATCGCAGGTATTCCAACAATAGCAGCTTCTCTGGCTGCTCCCACGGTACCAGAATACCCTACATCATCTGATGCATTCATCCCATGATTGATGCCAGATAAAACTAAATCTGGTCGTTTTTCAGCAAATAACAAGTTTAATGAGAGCATTACACAATCAGCAGGATTTCCAGAACAGGCGTATTTGTTGTCAGAGATATGAAAAAATTGAAGTTCATTTTGAAGTGATATTGCTTGACTTGAACCAGAGCGATTATTCATTGGTGCGACAACCGTTATATCATTCGAAATAGTTTTTGCTAGTTCTTCCAACAATATAAGACCGTAAGCGTCTATGCCATCATCATTTGTTATTAAAATCTTCATGTAGTTGCACTTTTTAAATTGATTCGTTTAGAGCAGGAAAAAAAATTTCCAGGCATAAAGAATTTAGTGTTTTTAGCCAATTTGATCTGTTCCCATGTAGCTATGAAGCGCTTCAGGGAGAAAAATGCTACCGTCTTTTTGTTGCCCATTTTCCATTATTGCTACTATACATCTACCAACGGCTAATGCAGATCCGTTAAGCGTATGGACAAATTCGGTATCTTTATTACCAGTTCTCCTCAATCTGGCGTTCATACGCCTTGCTTGAAAGGAACCGCAGTTAGAACAGGAAGATATTTCTCTGTAGCGACCATCTCCTTCGTCTTGACCAGGCAGCCAAACTTCAATATCGTTTGTTTGCTGTGCAGAAAATCCGGTATCCCCTGAGCACAGCTTTACCACGCGATAAGCCAAATTCAATCTTTTAAGCACAGTTTCTGCAACAGAAGTCATTCTATCTAATTCAGAATCTGAATCTTTTGGGTCTGTAATGGATACAAGCTCTACCTTAGAAAATTGATGTTGGCGTATCATACCTCGTGTATCACGACCTGCTGAACCCGCCTCAGACCTGAAACAGGGCGTATAAGCAGTCATTCTCAAAGGTAATCTATTTGCATCTAAAATCTGGTTAGCAACCATATTAGTAAGGGGTACTTCGGCAGTTGGTATCAACCATCTTCCATCTGTAGTTTTAAATAAATCATCCTCAAATTTTGGAAGCTGGCCAGTCCCAGTCATTGTTTTGGTGTTTACTAATGCAGGTGGCAAGTATTCTGTATATCCATATTCTAGAGTGTGAATATCAAGCATGAAAGAAGCAAGGGCACGTTCTAGTTTTGCCAGCTGACCAGATAAAATTACAAACCTGGCACCTGATAATTGGGCAGCTGCTTCAAAATTTAGTCCATTATTTTTTTCACCAAGTGCTGTGTGGTCACGCGGTATAAAGTCGAAATTGGGCACATCACCCACTTGCCTCAATAAAACATTATCTTCCTCACTTTTACCATCAGGAACGCTTGTATCTAAAAGGTTAGGCATTGAATGCAAGATTGAATCTATCTGTTCAGCTAAACGTTGTTCTTCTCGTTCTAAATCAGGTGTTTTCTTTTTAATCGATGCTACTTCAATGATAAGCTCTTCTGCGTTCCCACCAGAGGATTTCAATATACCAATCTTCTTTGAAGCTTCGTTTCTTTGAGCCTTAAGAGCTTGTAAATAAGTCTGCAACTTCCGCCTTTTTTCATCAATTGCAAGAATTTCAACAGATGGATTTTCAATGCCTCTACGGCTCATTATTCGATCGAATTCTTTAGGGTTTTCACGAATAAATTTTATATCATGCATATGTTTTTCTCCTAAGCATGAGCAAAACCAAATTAATTATTTGTTTCATCATATTCGTCATCCCTATTTAACAAGCGGGCTGCTATTATTGAAACCTCATACAAAAGAATTACTGGGATAGCTAACATTATTTGGGAGATGACGTCAGGGGGCGTAAGAATAGCAGCTGCAATGAAAGCAATTAAGATAGCATATTTTCGATTTCGAGCTAAGCCCGCGGGAGTTACAATACCAGCTTTTGTTAAAAGCAATAAAATGACAGGAAGCTCGAACGAAACTCCAAAGGCAAACATAAGCCTCATTACTAGGCTTAAATACTCACTGATTCTAGGCTCAACCTCGATAGGAAGTGTCCCCTCTCCACCAACCATTTCAAAGGATAAAAAGAAATCCCATGCCAGTGGTATTACAAGGTAGTAAACCATGGCAGCGCCTAATGTGAATAATATTGGAGTTGCAAGCAGAAAGGGCATAAAAGCCGAACGCTCATTTCGATATAAGCCAGGAGCAACAAAGCGCCATACCTGCAACAGAATCAGCGGAAACGTGATACATATAGAGATAAAAAATGCAACTTTAACTTGAGTAAAGAAACCCTCATGCAACCCCGTAAAAATCATACGCCCGCCCCGCTCAGCCAATATTTCAGCTAATGGCGCTTGCAACCAAAAGTAAACATAATCCGCGGCATTAAAAGTACCTTGTCCAAACGGTCTTATAAAACAAAACAAAAACAATACCACAAAAGCAATTATGATTATTCCAATTCTGTTTCGTAGTTCTGTTAAATGATCCATAAGGGACATGGATGCGAGTTCTTCATCCTTTTGTGATTTGGATTCTGACATTACCCCTCCTTCACAGAAGTGGCATCTTGTGTTTTGTCATAGACTTCTTTTAAATCTGTTTCTAATTCTTCACCGACCAACTTCATTTCGTTGGTGACACTATCATCCAACATATCAGAGATTTCTTCAAAATCACCTGATTTAGCATCCTGAAGCACTTTTTTCACGTCTTGAAGTTCTTCATCACTTGACATTTCTTGCAAGCTCTTTGTGAAATCGGAGGATATACGACGGGCTTGGGATGTGAATTTCGTGAAAGTCCGCAACACCCTTGGTAAATCCTTTGGCCCAACAACCAAAACCAAAACAAAAGCAACTACTAAAAATTCTTGCCACCCAAAATCAAACATAAAGTTCCCTTAATCATAAGATTAAACCAAAAAAAAGCAAACATGCGAGGGTATCGCTATTTATTTTTTAGCTGATTTTTTCTTGGTCGTTTTCTTTTTTACTACCTTTTTTGCAACTTTTTTCTTAGTCGAAGCTTTTTTCGTTCCTGTTTTAGCCCGAACAGATGTTTTTGCTGATCCAGTTTCATTGCTTTCATCGATATAAACGGCATCATCTACCTCATCGTTTTCATGGGTATTTCCTTCATCTTTCATCCCTCGCTTAAAGTTCTTTAACCCTTTGCCAAAATCCCCCATTATACCTGAAATTTTACCAGGCCTTGCAAACAATATTAACACAACTGCAAGTACTACAAGCCATTGCCAAAGACTAAATGCACCCATTTCGAATACTCCCTTTCAAATTTTTCCTACCAATAAATGACTAAATGGTAAATCAATAGCGACGGTTAATTTATGCAAAATATATGCGATTAGAACACGTCTAATTGTTTATATCGCCATCGTAAAATAAATTACAGAACTTTATTAAAAACACTCATAAATAAAAAAGAAAAAAATTATATATATAGACTAAATATTATTGTGCTTTATTTTCTGGAAAAATAAACACCTGTTCGGGGTCAATTTCAACAAATACCTTTTTTCCCGTTTCAAACCAACTCAATCCTGGTATACGCGCGTGCAAGTGCAACTCAGAGCTACCTGTAGGCACGGATAAGTGTACAAGTGAATTCTTCCCGAGAAGGTGCGTTTCTACAACTAAGGCTACGGCACCTCTAGATTTTGGTGATAGATGAAGCGCTTCATGCCTTACTACAATTTGCACTTTTGTGTCGTCTACAAACTCGCCGGCATCATATACACCAAAAACAGTCTCAATCTTACGGTCTCTAACCGTTGCTGGTATATGATTAACCTCTCCAAAAAATTCAGCCACAAATCTATTTTTTGGACGGCAATACAAATCAATAGGTCTTCCTTGTTGGATCTCTTTTCCCTTGTTCAAAACAAGAATTCGGTCAGACATAAACATAGCCTCTTCAGCATCATGTGTAACCATTAAAGCAGCCGTGCTGGTATCTCTTAAAATATGAAGCATTTGGTCTCGGACTCGCTCTCTTAACCTACTATCTAAACCACTAAAAGGTTCATCTAGTAATATTATAGGGGGGTTTGGTGCAAGAGCCCGTGCAAGGGCAACACGTTGTTGTTGGCCTCCGGATAACTCATGTGGATATTTATCCCCTAACTCCTCTATATCCAACTCACGCATTAAATCGATTACGTTGCTGACATCCTTAGTCGATTTACGAGGCAGTCCAAAAAGAATATTTTGCGTAACAGTTAAATGAGGAAATAGCGCATAAGACTGAAAAACTAACCCAACGCCTCTTTCTTCAGGAGACAGAACAAAATCTGGTGAGGATATAATTTGTCCATCTAATTTGATCTTTCCAGCATCAGGCTTCTCTAGTCCTGCCGCCAATCTGAGCAAAGTTGTTTTACCACAGCCAGAGGGTCCAAGTAGCGAAACGACCTCATTTGAATTAATATTAAATGATACATCGCTAATAGTCTGCGCTGTCTCATAACGATGTGAAATATGTTCGAAAGAAATCATTGCAAATTTAACCTAAAGGTCCTCTTTATTTTCAATTTCATAGTTTTCTTCCAATTCGTCCCAAGTATCTAATGAATTTTCCACACCATCATTGTTTGAATTTATTTCCTGTTCTCCAAGACCCCCAATAGTTTGACCTTTCCGCAAAAGGCCTGCAGATTTTAGCTCATCTATTCCTGGTAAGTCGTTCAGTTCTGATAGACCAAAATAATCCAGAAAAGAAATTGTTGTCCCCCATGTAAGTGGTCTGCCTGGTGTTCGCCTGCGACCAAGTGGTTTTATCCAATCTAACTCGAGTAGAATGTCTATGGTTCCTCTTGATAGGCTAATTCCTCTAATTTCTTCAATTTCAGCTCTGGTAATGGGTTGATGATAGGCTATAATAGAAAGAACTTCCATTGCAGCTCTTGATAACGGCCGCTCTACCGGACGCTCAAGATTTAATCTTGCTGCTACATCACTATGTGTTCTAAAGGCAAAATGGTTACCAGATAATCTTTGTAACTGTATTCCACTACCTTCTGAATATCTGTTTTGAATAATCTCGATAATTTCATCTATTTCGAATTCACCTAAATAGGATGCTAATTCCTTAGATGAAACTGGTTTAATTGAAGCAAAAATTAATGCCTCTACTACACGCGCTATTTCTAATTTACTCGTTAAATCAGTCACTTTTTCCTCATTTTAAACGCAATAATATAGGCGAGAACTTACCATCTTGCTTTATATTTACATATCCTTCTTTAACAAGTTCAAGCGCCGCGCCAAAATGAGCGGCCACCACAGAAGAATACTGAGGTGTATTTTTACTTATGCTTGGAAGAAAACTCTCTAATTCAGACCAATTTGGCACCGATGGGATTAATTTTCGGAGGCGATAAACTGCTTCTTGCACTGAAAAGAGTTTGGTTGCTACAACAGTCAATTTTGTCTCATTCTCCGTTGTGCGAATTTCAGCATAAGTCTTCAACAAATCATAAAGATTTGCTGTAAATATAACTTTATCAGACGTTGAAAATTCGTCTGGCATTCCCCTAACGAGTCTTGACTTATATAATTTTGGTAACTGCATTAAACGCTTAGATGCAGTTTGCATTGCCTCTAGGCGTAGCAACTGGAATTTTAGAGCATCTGTCATATCTGTTAAATCATTTGCGACTTCTGTATCCGGTTCTGGTAACAATAATCTTGATTTAAGATAAGCAAGCCATGCAGCCATAACCAAATAATCTGCCGCAATTTCGAGATTAAGTATTTGCGCTGATTCGATAAACTCTAAATATTGTTGCGCAAGCGGTAAAATAGATATGCGAGTTAAATCCACCTTCTGCTCACGAGCAAGCGTTAGAAGCATATCTATAGGGCCTTCAAATCCCTCTAAATTTAGGAAAAGTGATAATTGAGAGGATCTCTCAATAACTGAATCCTGCGTATAGTCCTCTATTTGCATTAAATGTCTTGCCTAATTTTTCTCACAATACAATCTTGCCCAGCTGATTTTAATAAATCACAAGTTGATATTGCAAGGGTTTCGTTAAGTTCTTGGGTAATCACACGCCAATATATACCAGATGAACCAGTATCTATTTTTGTGACTTCTAGGCTTATACTATTCAGCCTTTTTTTGTGCTTCTCCATAAGAATTGCTGCTTGTTGCTTTGCTTTTTCTTGTTTGGAAAAAGCTGCTAGCTGAACCCTATGAGTCAAATTTTTGTCTAAAATTTTTGGAAGATCTGATTTTTTTATGACCTCCTTTTTCGGATAATTACTTTTAGATTCAACAACCTGCCGGGTATTATTATCGTTAATTATAGAGGTAAGATTGATATTTTTATTATCTGAAAGTGATAAGGGCCCAGTATCGTCTAATATTTCTCTAGAGACTGTTTTTACATCGTTATCTAATGCTGCGTTGAAAGGTTTGTCTACTGGTTCCTTCTGTTCCAAAATAATACCCTCTGCCTCAATTGCAACAGGCGGTAATTCAGGTGCAGCATCCGGTAATCGTAATTTTTCTGACTGATTATCATTTTCTGATAGACCCTCTAATATTTCGAGAACCAATGAATCCTGATGGGGAATATTTTTACCTCCTGGATTTTCAGGCTTTACTTTAAAAGGATTATTATCTGCTTTTAGAACAGGTAATTCACTGGTGGTTTTAGTTCCAATAGAAACCCAGAAACCAGCACCGGCAATCCCAATCGCTAACAATATAAATGTAATTAAAATAGGCAATCTCAAAGATGTTTTTTGCTTTTCTCGGTCAGTATCGGGCATTAATTTACATCTCCTCTACCGCAGTGATAGAAAGTAGACTTAATCCAGATTTAATAATTTGTGATGTTGCTTCTACCAACATCAATCTCGCAAGTGTTAATTCATTATCTGTATCATGGATAAATTTTAATTCTAAATTATCTCTTCCAGCATTCCATAAACCATGAAAAATAGCTGCCAGCTCCATTAGATAAAACGCTATACGATGAGGCTCACATTCGTGAGTTGCGGCTTCAACATATTTTGGCCAACTGGATAATTGTTTTATCAAACGAATTTCATGAATATCTGTTAAGAGTGAGAGATTAGCAGTTCCACACGGTTTTTTATTTTGTCGCAGAACAGAATTTGCGCGAGCATGCGCGTACTGAACATAAAACACAGGATTTTCTCTACTCTTCTCCGTCACTTTAGCGTAGTCAAATTCGAGAGGTTGGTCGTTTCGCCTTGTAAGCATGACAAATCTCATAACATCGGCACTAACAGCATCTATTACGTCACTTAAAGTTACAAATGTGCCAGCTCTTTTAGACATTTTAACAGGATTACCATTATCAAGAAGAGAAACAAGTCCACATTGTTTAACTTGCAACATATCTTTTTTACCTGAAATTGCTTGAACGGCTGCCGTCATCCTTTGAACATATCCACTGTGATCTGCTCCGAGTACATCAATAAGTTTGCCCCCCGTTCTCTCAAGCTTATCAAAATGGTATGCAACGTCAGATGCAAAATATGTCCAGCTGTCGTCTGATTTCTGCAGTGGTCTGTCCACATCATCACCATATTCTTTAGATCTGAATAATAGCTGTTCTCTTGGTACCCAATCATCGTCGACTTGCCCCTTTGGTGGTTCTGGCTTCCCAAGATAAATCAATCCATCGTTTTGTAACTTAGTTATTGCAGAGGATACCTTGCCTTCCGTAACAAGTTGATTTTCTGATGAATATACATCCATTACTATCCCAAGCCTATCAAGGTCTTTTTTGATTGATTGCATCATCAAATCGACAGCTATCGGGCTGATTTTTTCTATTATTTCTTCTTCTGGTAGCTTTTTTAAACTATCACCATACTTATCTACCAGAAATTGACCCACTTCAATAAGATAGTCACCAGGGTATAACCCAATTGGAATAGCCTCTATTTTTTCTCCTAATATCTCACAATAACGAATATAAGCGGATTTGGATAAGGTAATAATTTGAGATCCAGCGTCATTAACATAATATTCACGGGTTACATTAAACCCGCTAAATTCCATTAAATTAGCGAGAACATCTCCTAAAATTGCACCACGCGCATGCGCAGCATGTAATGGTCCTGTTGGGTTTGCAGATACAAACTCAATATTTATATTATGGCCAGACCCAATGGTATTTCTTCCATAATCGTCGCCTTGCTCAAGAATTGAAGCTATTTCCCTACACCATCTAGATTTATCAAGTCTTATATTTATAAATCCCGGGCCAGCAATATCTATATTCAAAACAGATGATACCTTTTTAAGTTCTTTCGCAAATAATTCTGCAAGAACTCTTGGGGACTGTTTTAATGGTTTGGCCAAAACTAACGCTGCATTACTTGCCAAATCCCCGTGTGTCTCATCACGAGGCAATTCTACAACACATTTTGATAGATCCAAATTTCTGGGAAAATTCTGTTGTTCAGATAAAGACTGGTAGCAAGACGATAATATTTCTTCAAATTCTGAGAAAATATTCATATTTTTTCCTCAACTGGAGACAAGATAAATAATCGTTTATGTTCTAACATAGCTTCTCTGTCAGTAAGTGATGCAATATAATCAGCTATTACTCTCGCTTTATAGTAATTTTCGTATTCCTCAGCAGATTTAGGAAGGGTTTTATCACGCCAATGATACGGAAGAAGGTCTATATTTTGCAAAAATTCTCCGAATAAATCCTTCAATAATTTTTGCGCTTTATTGGTCATCCTATTCACTTTGTAATGCCGCCACATATTGATAAATAAAAACGATCTAATTTCTGATAGCGTTTTTTTCATAGTTTGTGAATGGGATATTAAAGGGTAGCCAGCATTCCTTATATCGTCAGAGGTTTTTGGAGAATATTTTTTTAGTTCTTTGGAGGAGTTGACTAGTAAATCATTCACAAACATAGAAATAAGTCGCCTTGTAAGTTCATTCGCAAGCCGTTCTGAAGACAATTCAGTATACTCACCTTTTATTGATTGCAAAATATCATAAATAATAGGCAAATTAGATAAATCATTTATAGTAAATAATTCAGCTCGTAACCCATCGTCAATGTCATGAGATAAATATGCAATGTCATCAGATAAATTAGCAATTTGAGCTTCCGCAGCCGCAAAACTTTCAAGCTT
>PYIJ01187125.1_pt1 | contig 13490 bp, 10 predicted proteins | sample 3578051 | NCBI WGS metagenome assembly PYIJ01 (sample SAMN08408021, study PRJNA431606) | Marine metagenome isolate SA_KN192-05_S13_5m, whole genome shotgun... | biome: marine; feature: oceanic pelagic zone; material: water; isolation source: surface water sample, 0.2-0.8 um fraction ... | reverse complement strand
CTGATTTGGTGAAATAATTTATAATAACCGACATATCAGATAGAAACTCAACCGGTAAATTGTTCTATGAAGGCAAAGTTATTTATATTATTTTCTCTGAGTGCTTCTTTGATCAGTGCTTGTGGAGGAGGGTCGGGTGGCGGTGCTGTCTTCTCTCCACCAACATTTAGTGAAGATTATTCAAAGCTAAGTGTTCTAGAGGGCAGCCTTAACATAAAAACTCTGAATGCAACTGATACAAACAATAGAAGTATTACTTTCTCTATAATTGACGGTCTCGATAAAGAATCATTCTCAGTAGGATTAAATGGTCAATTGAGGTTTATTCAGTCACCGAATTATGAATCTCCACAAGACAGCGATAAAGACAACAAATATAACATTACCATTGAAGCAACAGCTGGTGAGAACTCAACCCAGCTTCCAATAGAGATTACCGTTAAGGATGCCATTGAAGGAAGAGTAGGTATAAATCCATTGAATGCGGCAACAGTCTATATTGACAATAATTCTAACTCGCTTCTGGATTCTTCAGATACATCTTCATCTTCCAATGAGGGTTTATTTTTTCTAGAAAAGAATTTTGTTTGTAATGGCGTATGTGAAACTAAAATTATCTTAGAGAGCGGAAATTATCCAGTGATTGGAAGGACAAATTTAACCACTATGTTTTCACCGGTTATTGGTGATACAACTTTCTCAATATCACCTATTTCAACCCTCATATCAGTCTCAAGTGATGATTCAAAATTACTCAATTCCCTAGGTATAAGCGCATCAGTAGAAGAGGTTTTGAAGCTAAACCTATGGGATTCAAGTGTCGATACAAATTCTCTAAGGAGTCTTCTAGGACGATTAAATTATCAAATAGGATTTATTCTTGATGTCACTCAAAGTTTGTTTGTAAATCAAGATTTCATCACACAATATCAGGTTACAACAACAGCATCAGAGAAACTGGTTAGCTTGATCAATGATTCTGCTGAGGGATTAAGAGACCAAACAAAACTTAAATCATTTTATGAGGAGGTAATTCAGGAGTTAAATAATGAGGTTGTATATTCTGATCAAATGCTGTCTTCTCTTGCAAGACTGACCTCCGATATCAATAAATTATTTATGAATAAACCAGATGCAACCTCTGATCCATCGGGGCTAGGTTATAGAGAACTAATCATCAGATCCTACAAAGCCTTAACAAATCCAATTGAGAATTTTGTAAGAGGGTATATCAATGAGGGTAATTTTATTGCTGGAACTTCATTAACCAGTATCTATTCAGACAGCCCGATTTTCTCATCATTAACGGATACCGATGGTGACGGCTATGCGAACGTTGTGGACTTGAATGATGATAACGATCTTGTCGAAGATTTGGCTGATTCTTTTCCGTTAGATTCATCTGAAACCTTAGATACAGATTTCGATGGTATCGGTAATAATGCCGATGAGGATGACGATGGTGATGGAGTAAATGATGGCAGTGATGACTATCCATTGAATAAAGATATTCATACCACCCCTGTAGCCAGTTTAAATAGCTGGTCAATTAATATTTTACCAAAACCTGTAAATACTGGTGTTGGCACTTTGACGGGAACAGCCCAAGATGGAAGATCTATCACTTTCTCGATTACCCAGAATACATCAAAAGGTACATTGACCTTAAACGATTCAAGCACGGGCAGTTTCAACTATCAGACAACATCGGGTGTTAAAGGTCCTTCATCTGATACATTTAAATATAAGGTTAATGATGGATACGTGGACTCTAATGAGACAACAGTCAATATTTCACTTAAAAGTGATGTGTTGTATGAATATCAGTGGCATCTCGATAATACTGGGCAACTAAATTTTGCCTCAGCCACTGGAACAGCAAGTAAAGATATAAATGTAGACAATGTAATATCTCAAGGATATTCAGGTAATGGGATTAAGGTAGCCGTTGTTGATTCAGGTCTAGAGATCGCGCATGAAGATCTAAAAGACAATATTGTAGCGAATGGTTCCTATAATTTTTTAAATGACTCAACGGATCCCTCAACAACTTCCACGGAGGGAGATCATGGAACCAGCGTTGCTGGAATTATAGCCGCTACAGCTTGGAATGATATTGGTGGGAGAGGCGTTGCGCCTGAAGTTTCATTAAAAGGATTTAACCTGCTTAAAGATGGAACAAATGCCAATGCAATCAGCTCATTGGGAGGTGCGGCTTACTCGAATGACGTCGATGTTTTTAATTTAAGTTATGGTTATGAAACTACCGTAGCTTTCCTGATAAATGGAGGTATAAAAAATCAGTTCATCGATGGAGTGACGAATCTCAGGGCAGGAAAAGGAGCTAATTATATTGCTTCCGCTGGCAATGGATTCTCCTCTTTTGGTAGCGCAAATTGTACTGATGCAAATACCTATGGATTGAGCTGTAATAATCCAAGTATGGATCCCGAGCATTCACTGCCATATTTGACCCTAGTAGCTGCATTAAATGCGGATGGCACAAAAGCCTCATATTCAACAGCTGGTTCAGCAGTTTGGATTTCTGCCCCAGGAGGAGAGAGTGGATTAGATCAAAATATTGTTGGAGCGGGTTATGGAGATTATTCGCCTGGTGTCATGACTACAGATCAATCAAGCTGCACAAAGGGTTACGTTAGGAGTAATCTTGCATCTTATGAAAATGTTTTCGAAAATAAAGGAAATTATAGTTTAAACAGTTCATGTAATTATACCTCAACATTCAAAGGAACCTCAGCAGCAGCACCTGTTATATCAGGCATTGTTGCTTTGTTACTGGAAGTAAACCCAGCTCTTACATGGCGTGACATCAAGCACATACTGGCCAGTTCTGCCATACAAATTGATGCATCAATACAAGCTATAGTTGTGGGTGGGTATATTGCTGAACCTGGATGGACAACAAATGCAGCTGGATACAAATTTCACAATTGGTATGGTTTTGGCGCTGTTGATACAGACGCAGCTGTAACATCGGCGAAGAACTATACTCTTGGTAGTTTAGGTTCATTCATTACGACAAATGAGACATCAAGCGGAAATTTAAACGCAGCTATACCAGATAATTCTAATGATGGAGTCAGTAATACAATTGCAGACAATAATAACCTCACTGTTGAATCAGTAAATATCAATGTATGCTTATCTCATGCTAGTCCGAGTGATTTATCAATTTCGTTGACCTCACCGAGTGACACAAGATCTGTTTTGCTGCCACCGTTCAATGGTTTCAGTAATACAGATTCCTGTTTTAATTTGATCAGCAATGCATTTTATGGGGAGAGTTCAAATGGCAATTGGTCAATCAAAATAGTAGATAAGAAAGCAAATACAGAAGGCAATATAAATAATTGGAAAATAACAATATTTGGAAGATAATTATGAAAATTATTAAAAATAAAACCGCTATAAAAAATCCCTTATATTCCTTATTTTTAGTGTTTTTTGCTTATTCTGGTTTTGCACAAAATAGCGATATTTTATCGTCTCATACTTCCGATCAAAGCTTTTTAACTGATTTTAATAATTTCAAACTCATTCCAAATGGAAAAGTAAGTAATCGAGGACAGGTTGATTTGAATAATTTAGATATCATATGGTCTGATCAATTTGGTGAATATGATATTTATATAGATAACAACCCTCAAAGAGAGGGTCTCGGTGAAGGTTATCCTCTATCGGATTATTATTTGCTTTATGATGATGATAAACAAAAAATAGCAATTTTCACTGGCAATATTGTGTGTCAACTTAATAATGATGAAGACGCAATTGATATTGCAAATGATTATAATCTTTCCTTGTCACATAATTTTCCTTCTATAAATCAGGCTTTCTATAATTTTGAAGATCTTGACGGCCTTCAGGTTATACTCGAACAGCTGCAATCAGATTATAGGGTCAAAAAAGCATATCCTGAAATATTAGAAAATTTTAGGAGAGCTCAGTAGGATTTGTTTTTCAGCCTTAAAAATAAAATAAATATGATATCTCCTTAATCTTTGTTATTTTGTATATCAGAAAAGGTAAATGTGAGGATTTTTTGATAATTAAAACACTGAAAAGACTGACTTTCAGCTTAGCATTAATTTTCTTGGCATCTTGCGGCGATTCCAATCGATCTGATTCACTAACTATTGGTACAAATCCTGCTGGTACCTTTTATTATGTCGTAGGTACTGGCCTTTCAAAACTTTTTAACGAATCCTTAGGTGTGAGATCTACCGCACAACCTGCATCAGGTTCCGCTGTGTATGTTCCTTTGATTAATAATGGCGAAATGTCTCTTGGGTTTAGCACCAGTATTGAAGCCGGTAGCTACTTCAATGGTCAATTAAATCTCACGGAACAGCCCAATTTAAGAGTACTCATGAAATTCTGGGTGATGCCATACGGTTATATGGTAAGAGCCGATTCTGGAATCAGACATCTTGCTGATCTTAAAGGAAAAAATGTTGTTGATGAGCAATCAGCAAACTTGACATTGAGCATTGGAAATAGATTGATGCTTCAGAGTGCTGGATTAGACGTAAATGACTACAACGCCATCACAGTTGGAGGTCTTCCTCAGGGCATAACTGCAGTTACTGATGGTCTTGCAGATGCTGCACCTATTGCTCTTGGGCAAGGAAATGTCAGAAAAGCCCATGCCACAACACCAGGAGGAATACAGTTTCTTGATATGTCAGATATAGATTCTGTCCAGGATTTTTTTGCAAACCAAAAGAAAGGCTTTAATGCTTATACTGTTTCAGAGGACGATCAACTGCCGGGTGCAAGCGAGGGCCTGATAACAGGATCGGTTGACATTTACTTGATTTCTTCGGTTAGCATGTCTGAAGAAATTGCTGAGGATATAATCTCAGTTATTGAGAACAATTGGCAGTCACTAGAAAATCAATTTGCCGCTCTAAAAAGGGGAAGTCCTTCTATGTTCGTAGATGAAAATCATACAATTCCATATCATCAAGGAGCAGTAAATTATTATAAAAAGAAAGGTCTATGGAGTGACGTTCTTGAAGAAAGAAATCAGATGTTATTGCTCAGTCAATAAGGAATTTAATAATCTCAAAGATTAGATTCAATTTTTCAAAAAAATAACATCTCCATAAATTATGAATTCTTCTTTTATTAAAACCAACCTAAAAAATATCTATATTTGGTCGTTAGTAATTCTTGGAATATTATGGATATTTGATTTACCGGTAAGATTGAATATTGGCGTTGTAACGGCAAGCTACATATCAATGATGTTGGCAGTCGCAATTGCTGCAGGTTTTATAATTAGACCTATATCAGATAGTAAATACGCTCCCACAATAGATATTTCATTGGGATTTTTATCAATAACGTGCTGGGGATGGGCTGGCTACAACCATATATCTTGGCTCACTGATCTTGCAAATCGTGGAATCGAAAAATGGTTACCAGGGGTAGTTGCCATTTTGTTGTTAATTGAAGCTTTAAGGAGATATTGCGGTTACGCGATAACAATATTAACCGTATTCTTTATTTTTTATGGATTTTTTGGTTTTTATTTCCCCGGTATTCTTGAGGGAACAGAAGTAAACCCATCAAGGCTAATTCTATATTTCTATTCTGACACCGGAGGCGTACCTGGTCTAATCTTATCAATAGTGTGTTCGATTGTTTTTGGTTTTTTGTTGATGGGAGAGTTATTAAAAATTAGTGGCGCCGGACAGTTTTTAACAGATTCGTCCTTATCATTGATGGGTCACTATAGAGGTGGTCCAGCAAAAGTTTCCATTGTTGCAAGCTCAATCTTTGGTTCGATTAGTGGTTCAACTGTTGGAAATGTAATGTCAACAGGTGTAGTTAGCATTCCACTGATGAAAAAAACGGGCTTGCCTGGATATTTTGCGGCAGCAGTTGAAGCGATAGCATCAAATGGTGGCCAGTTGGCACCTCCAGTAATGGGTGCAACAGCATTCCTCATTGCCGAGTTTCTCGATATTCCTTACATTGAGGTTGTTGTGGCTGCTGCGCTTCCTGCTCTTATCTATTATTTTATTTTATTCGCTCAAGTGGATTTCATGGCTAAAGATAATAATTTAAAAGGATTGAGTCGCTCAGAACTGCCAAGGTTCAGCTTATTATTGAGAACCAGAGGATTGCACTTGATCCCCATTTTTCTTTTGATCTTTCTGATGTTCGGCATAGGGTTGCAACCGGCAAAGTCGGCCATAATTTCAGGATTCAGCGCCTTTTTCTTTGGGTTGATCATGAGAGAGTCAAAATTGAATAAAGAAAGTCTCAGCTCTTTTGTGAACAGTGTTTCACAGACTATGATACCCATTATTTTAATTGGTGGTGCGGCAGGCATAATCGTTGGTGTTTTGAATATTACTGGTCTAGGATTCAATCTGACATTGGGCCTAACAGAAATTGGTAAAAATTATGGTTTGATTTCAATGCTCATATTAACGGGCATGGTTGCAATAATACTTGGCATGGGTATGCCTACTGCAGCTGTATATATAGTTCTCTCGGTTGTATTGGCACCAGCGGTCATTGAGATGGGTATTCCAGTTTTAGCTGCGCACTTATTTATTTTTTATTTTGGGTTACTGTCAATGATTACACCCCCTGTTGCTGTTGCCTCTTTTGTGGCTGCAGGTATAGCCGATGCATCAATGTGGAAAACGAGTTTTACTGCAATGAAACTCGGTATCGCAGCATATTTATTGCCTTTCCTGTTTGTTTTCAATGACAGCTTATTATTCAAAGGCACCTGGAAAGAAATACTTTACATAAGCTTAACTTGCTTGGTTTCGGGTTTAATTCTCTCTCATGTGTTAAGAGATAATCTGAAAAGTGGTTTTCGACAAATCCTTTCCAATTGTTTCTATCTTATGTGTTCAATATTAATTGGAACATCAACATTATGGTTGGGGAGGGATTCAAACCTCATTATTTTGGTTTTATTATTTGGTATCTTGTTATTTTACAGAGCAAATAAAAATAAAAAATTAGATGGATAAACAAAATTTAAAAATTAAAATTGGCGATCTAGAATTTAAGAACCCACTTTTTTGTGGCTCTGCAGAACACTTTATCGAAGAAGCAGGAATAAAAAAAGCCGTTGAAGAAGGAGCTGCTGTTGTCGTTGCCAAATCGACCAATGAAAGTGAAAATGCAAAAACCCAGTTAGACAAAACTGATTATGCTCTAATCGATTCAAGCTTAAATAATATTAGTTGGGGTCTTGGTTCCGATATGAGTACCGGACTGATTGGCAGATCCGGTCTTGTGAACCTTGATTCCAAGGAATGGCTTAAAAAAATTTCTGAGCTAGATAACTGGGCTGAAAAAAAACATTCATATGTTGCTGCGAGCATAATACCAAGGAACATGAGCTCTCTTGAAGAGTTAGCGAAGGAAGCAGATCAATTAGGTATCAGGATATTAGAAATAAATATCGGTGCACCTCACGCAAGTGAAATGAAATCTGAAATAGAGACTGTGACTGAAGAAAAAAAAGTTTCTGAGATTGTAATGACGGTAAGACGAGTTTTTAATGGATCTCTATGGTTGAAACTCGGAAGCACTTCAGAAAATGTTTCAAAACTATGCATGGCTGCAAAATCATCGGGTGCAGATGCGGTGGTAATGATAGGAAGAATGATGGCAATGTTTCCGGATCTCGATTCAATGATGCCGACCCTGAGAACAAATGTCGCTTATGGAGGACGGTGGGCGTTACCCATAACCTGCAGATGGTTGAGTGAAAGCAGAAAGATGGTAGGAGACGATTTTCCACTCATAGGAACCAATGGCGCTAGGGATGGCTGTGATATAGCCAGAATGATGTTATCAGGCGCTTCGGGGGTGCAAATTACTTCCTCAATATTCACTAATGGTTTCGAAGTAATCTCAAAGTCTCTATTAGAGCTCTCGGAGTATCTTGAGAGTAAAGGTACTACTGCTGAAGAGCTTATTGGACTGACTGCTGACAGAGTGGAGGCCTACGACACACAGAATACACGTCCAGAAATTTGGAAAGAATTCGTGCCTAAAGATGCTTTAGATTAAGTGTTATAATAGATAAAAAAGGAAAAAAAATGTCAACAAAAACAAAACTATACAATTGGGATACAATAGAGGAAGAAGTGGTTAGACCCGGTGTATCAAGAAAAGGATTTCGTGGCGATCACTTTATGATGGTGATGAATACCTTGGAGCCAGGGATGGAGCTGAATCCTCATTCTCATCCTTTTGAGCAAGCTGTTTATATAGTTCAAGGTAAGGTTCGTTTCCATGTAGGAGACGATATTCTTGAGGGTGGCCCTGGATCTCTAATTAGAATACCGCCAGATGTCGAACACTACGCTGAACCCCTTGGAGATGAGCCGGTGTTGAATTTAGATATATTTGCGCCTATACGCGAAGATTATTTGCATCTTGTTGAATATCAAGAATTTGAGGAAAACTAGGATCAAATAGATGGCCGAAAAAAGCTTTAAAAAAAGAATAAGTAATGGTGATCTCCTGGTTGGAATATTCGTAAAAACCCCTAACTATCAGATAGTTGAATTACTATCTTCATGTAATATACCTTTTATTGCTCTAGATGCAGAGCATGCTCCTTTCACAAAGACAGATCTGGATACTTGTCTATTAGCTGCTAAACCAGATACCCCGGTTGTAGTAAGGGTCCCCTCTTTAGCTGAACATGACGCTCTCAGTGTTCTAGACATGGGAGCAAATGGAATTATTTTTCCACATATTAATAATCAAGAAGATGCTACAAGAGCAGTTAATATATCAAAGTATAAATCTATTGAATTCAAAAGTGGTCGACGAGGCTTTTCAAATTCATCAAGGTCAGGACAATATGGTGATGTCAACATAGACCAAATGATCAGTTCTTCCAATAATTCTGTTTCTGTTATTTGTCAGATAGAGGAGGGCAAAGCTGTTGAAAACATTAATGAAATAGTAAATGTGAGTGGAATTGATTGCCTCTTTATAGGAAGGGCAGATCTTGCGGTCACATTAGGTTGTGATGACATAAATGATAAAAAAGTAAATGATGCAATTGATGAGGTTATTGTTGCCGCAAAAAAAGCAGGTATTTCTCTTGGTATATATCTCCCTGATGCCAGATCATTGAATCAATGGACTGAAAAGGGTTTTTCATTTTTTATCGTTGGTTCCGATCAATCGCATTTAAAATATTCGATATCTCAAATTATTAATAATTAAAGAATTAATTGGATATGGATAATTATCATAAAGCCACTCCTGAGCGAAAAGATTTAATCGAAAAGCTACTTGACGGAGCGATAGACTTGCACTGTCACAGCGGGCCCTCTGTGATGCCCAGATCAATCGATCATATTGAGGTTGCTAAGGAGGCTTCAAAAGTTGGCATGAGAGCTATTTTATACAAAGATCATTATTATTCAGCTTCACCCATAACAGAGTTACTGAATAAGCATTTTAAGAGCCTCAATGTTGAGTTACTCTCCGGGGTTCCTCTTAATAATACTGTGGGAGGTTTTAATAGATATGCTGTCGATCACGGAATAAATCTTGGGGCAAAACTTGTTTGGATGCCAACATTTTCGGCTGAAAATCATATCAAAGCACATCAGAAGGATACTGATTTTGATAAGAAATTTCCGACCACAAAAGAAGCAATGCTTGCACCCACTCCTTTAAAGGTGGTAAATCAAAATGGGAATTTGATTGACGAAGTAAAATTTATTTTAGATTTAATCGCGGAAAATGATATTGTTCTCTCATCAGGCCATTTGCACATTTCAGAAATTTGGGTTCTGTTTGAAGAGGCTATAAAACGTGGCGTAGAAAGATTGTTGTGCAATCATCCGACTTATGTAATTGGTGCCACTCTTGAAGACATCAAAGTTTTATCAAGCATGGGCGTATATATTGAACATTCAATGTGCATGTTCGTGCAAAGATCAAAATATAAGTTTTATGAACCGGATGAACTTAACGATATGATAATTGCAGCTGGTATTGATCAAACAATTCTTGGATCAGATCTCGGACAAGTTGGAAACCCATCTCCTGTTGATGGTTTTAGGGGTGTTATAAATATTTGTTTGGATTTAGGTTATGCTGAAGAAGATATAAGAAAATTAATCTCAACGAATGCCGCTGAATTGATTGGTTTAGATTATTAACTTCTTTTTGCAGAAATAAAGTAAAAAATTATACCTGATAAGACTATTGCAGCACTAAAGATTACTTCCAAAGGTCTGTTAGCTACAACAAAATAAAGAGTCCAACCTGTTAATGATAGATAAATCAGAGGTGGTAATGGAAACATAGATGCCTTATATGGTCTTTCAATATCTGGCATTAAAAATCTTAAAACAAAAACTCCAGATACCGTTATGAAAGAATTTAAAGCCAATGTAAATCCAGCAAAAACAAGGATCGATTCAAAACTTGAGGTAATTATAAATGCAATAGCAAGTAATGATTGGATTTGTATTGCCATTGTTGGTATTCCGTTCTTATTGACTTTGGATAAAAAGCTTAACATTTTAAAATCTTCCCCAATCACATGAAGAACCCTCGGCCCCGCGAGAGTCATTGCGCTGACAGTTGAGATCAAAAGCAAAGCAAGCGCTAAACCAGTGAAATTTGCTGCAGATTCGCCAAATGCTGACTTCGAGGCGATATATCCAATTTCAATTTTTCCCTGCATATCCTCAATTGGCGCGACACTCAAAAATACAAAGTTTAGGAGTATGTATAAGACAGTTACTACTAAGGTGCCAGATAATAAAATCCAGGGAAGCGTTTTTTGTGGGCTCTGGAGCTCACTGCTTAAATAGGTTGCCGCATTCCAGCCAGTATAGGCATAACTGACATAAATCAGTGATATTGCAAACGAACCACTGAAGATCGTATTGATATCATCTTTTGTTGGATAAAATGATATTGGTTGAATGTTTTTTGAAAAGATCAAAGCACCAATGCAGAACAACAGTATTACACTTATCTTCAAGACAGTGAATGACATTTGTAATCCTCCACTTCGCTCTCTGTTACTGGAGTGAATCTGAGCCAAGATGATTATAAGAGTGCAAGCAATTGCCTTTCTGGTCCAATCTGTATCTGCCTCTGGAAAAATAGACATTAAGTATGATGAGAATGTAATAGCTGCAAGGGCTGTCGGTGCAGAGAAACCGATTGTAGCAGAGACCCAACCTGATACAAAACCAGCACATGGATGATAAATTTTTGCTAGGAAGTTGTATTCACCGCCTGATCTTGGTAGCGCTGCCCCCAGTTCTGCATAGGTCATTGATCCAGAAACAGCAATCAGACCTCCTAATGCCCAAAGCATCAAAATGGCAAATCCAGATTGTATTTCTAATAGCTGAAAACCAAGACTCGTGAATACTCCTGTGCCAATCATATTGGCTATAACTACTGCGGTAAGGGTACTGTGGTGAAATTTAGACTTCATAATTAATTGGGACTTATAGACTGCACAATTTTTTCGCAGCTTCTTCTATTACAGAGTCTTCTTTAGCAAAACAAAACCTCAGTTTTTGTTCGTTTGGGGGATTGCCATAAAAAACTGATATTGGGATTGAGGCAACACCAATCTCTTTAGTAAGTTTTTCGGCAAATATTACATCTTTTTCTTTGCTTATTTGGCTGTAGTCAAGAAGTTGATAGAACGAGCCTGCAGAAGGGCGAAAATCAAAGTTAGATTGTTTAAGTAAACTGCAAAACAAATCTCTCTTTGATTCATAAAAGTTAGACAAGGTATCAATATATTCTGGATAAGTATGCATGAATTTTGCGATTGCTAGTTGAATTGGCGTGACAACAGAATAGCAAGACCATTGATGAATTAATCTCATTTCATCTGTTAATTTTTTAGGCGCAATACAATATCCAATTTTCCATCCAGTGGCGTGAAATGTTTTTCCAAAAGACGAAATTACAAATGATCTTGACCAAAGATCATCATGACTCGCAAGACTGTAGTGTCTGTTTCCATCAAAAACAATATGTTCATACACTTCATCCGACATTAAATACACATCATATTTAGTTAATACTTCTGCTAGTTCATTAAGATCACTTTCACTTAATATTGCTCCAGTTGGATTGTGTGGAAAATTAAGTATTATAAGCCTTGTTTTTTTATTGATGCTGTCTTTGAGAATCTGCCAATCGATGTGGTAGTCAGGATTATCTTGACTCTTGATCAGTGGCACATGCTTCGTTATTCCTCCTGCAAGAATGACTGCCGGTTCATAATTATCATAGGCGGGGTCAAAAACAATCACCTCATCACCTGGATGTACAACTGTCATAATCACACTAAATAGTGCTTCAGTCGCTCCATCAGTTACTGTCACTTCATTATCAGAATGGATTTTTCTTCCGTAGTATTTCTCTATTTTTTTCGAGATGCTTGCTCTCAATTCAGGCACACCTGACATTGGTGCATATTGATTATTCTCACCATGAACAAAATCACTTACCATATTAAGCAAACGCTTATCTGGGTTAAAGCCAGGAAAGCCTTGAGATAAATTAATTGCTTCATGCTTATTAGCAAGTTCAGTCATTGTATGAAAGATTGTCGTACTTGCTTCAAGTTTGCTTTTCATGTTCTGATTGGAATTCTTAATTAGTGTCCTGAAAGTATAACTAAAACTAAACTCAATAGCCGATATTTTCATGAAAACAATTGAGAAAGTTAACGTTCGGAGAGATAATTTAAATTGTCCGCGCTGGTCTTCCTGCGGCGATTATTTGTAAATTCCGTCAGGCCTGGAAGGGAGCAGCGGTAGCAATGAAATCGGGTGCCTGGTTTTGGCTAGCGCGGATCATTTAATTGAATCTTTTTTACCAAAAGTTTATTTTGTACACTAAATTGAAATATTAAATTTTTCACACTGAATGGATAGTAAATGAGTTATCTCGCTCTCGCTCGCAAATGGCGACCAAAGCACTTTAAGGATATAGTAGGTCAAGAACATGTTGTTCAGGCTCTTAGTAATGCCTTAAATTCAAAAAAAATGCATCATGCTTATCTTTTTTCAGGAACGAGAGGGATAGGAAAAACAACAATTGCTAGAATTCTGGCTAAAGCATTTAATTGTCAAAAAGGAATGTCTGCAGATACATGCGGTGAATGTGGAAATTGCTGCAGTGTTGATGAGGGAAGATTTGTTGATTTAATTGAAGTTGACGGAGCATCAAAAACAAAAGTAGATGATACCAGAGAGCTGCTTGATAATGTTCAGTACGCTCCTTCTATGAGTGAGTACAAGATATACATAATTGATGAGGTTCATATGTTATCTACACATTCATTTAATGCACTTCTAAAAACCCTTGAGGAACCTCCACCACACGTAAAATTTATCTTCGCTACTACTGAGGTACAAAAAATACCACTAACGATACTCTCCAGATGTCAAAGATTTGATTTAAAAAGATTT
>PYIJ01140308.1_pt1 | contig 13498 bp, 13 predicted proteins | sample 3578051 | NCBI WGS metagenome assembly PYIJ01 (sample SAMN08408021, study PRJNA431606) | Marine metagenome isolate SA_KN192-05_S13_5m, whole genome shotgun... | biome: marine; feature: oceanic pelagic zone; material: water; isolation source: surface water sample, 0.2-0.8 um fraction ... | reverse complement strand
GAAATCATTTCATCTTACATTCAATAGGTTTATCTAAATTTTCACCTTATATCAGTGATTTAATGAAAGCTTATGAAGCTCCTTATCCTTCACCAAAATATAAAATGGGATGTAGAGCTATGCCTAGTCATGTGCCTATAATTCCAGATCAATCACTTAATGCTCAAAAAAAAGCTAGAGAATTCTTTAAAAATACTGATAAACCATTTTTATCTGTATTTGCAGGAGATGATCCAGTAACAAATGATATGGAAAAAGATGTCCTAAATATGGTACCAAATGCAATAAGTGCACCGAATATAGGTGGAGGTCATTTCTTTCAATGGACTAAATCTAAAGAATTATCTAAAGTATTAATAGATTTTATTAAGGATAAATTATGATAGAACTATATACATCCCCTACCCCAAATGGTCATAAGGTTTCTTGCACTCTTGAAGCTCTTGAGATGGAATACAATGCAATTTTGGTTAATCTGGGTGAAGGAGATCAAAAGAAGCCTGATTTTTTAAAAATTAGTCCAAATGGAAGAATTCCTGCAATTATTGATACTGATAATAAATTATCAATTTTTGAATCAGGAGCAATAATGATTTATTTAGCTGACAAAGCTAATAAATTAATTAGTTCTGATCCAATTAAAAGAGCTAAAGTAACTGAATGGTTAATGTTTCAAATGGGCGGGGTTGGTCCAATGATGGGACAAGCTAATGTATTTTTTAGATATTTCCCTGAAAAAATACAACCTGCCATTGATAGGTATCAAAATGAATCAAGAAGATTGTTTGAAGTCCTAAATACCCATTTAGAAAAAAATGAATGGTTAGCTGGAGATTATTCAATAGCAGATATAGCGAACTGGTGTTGGGTAAGAACCCATAAATGGTCAGGTGTTTCAATAGATGGTTTAAATCACTTAGAAAGATGGAAAGATGCTATGTATGAACAACCAGGTATGCTCAAAGGAATTAAAGTTCCAGTAGAAATTGATATTGAAAAAAGACTTAAAGATGAAGATAGAACAAAAGAGTTTATTAAAAATGCTCAAAAAATGGTCAAAAAATAAGGAGTAACTATGATTAAACTATACTTAACACCTAGCACAAGAGCTGGAAGAGTAGCATGGCTTCTTGAAGAGCTAAATTTAGAGTATGAGCTCGAAGTTTTACCTTTTACAAAAGAAGGTCTTAAGTCACCTGAACATAGAGCAAGACATGCGCTTGGGAGAGTTCCTGTAATAGAAGATGGAGATATATCTATTTTTGAATCTGGAGCAATAATTCAATATATATTGGATAAATATGGAGACAATGGCCTAAAACCTGATATTCAATCTAATGAATATCCATACTATCTTCAGTGGCTGCATTACTGTGAAGGAATGGTTATGCCTCCAATGAATCAGATTGTTGTTCATACGGTATTACTGCCGCCAGATAGAAGAGATGAAACGGTTCTAAATCAAGCTAAAAATTTGCTTTCTAAATCATTAAGTCCTGTAAACAATAATCTAGAAGGCAAGGATTATCTTATTGGTGAATTTTCAGCTGCTGATTGTATGTTGGGTCATTCCTGCTTCATGGCCAATAGATTTGGTGCTGTAAGTGACGATATGGAAAATATTAAAAGATATGTATCTAATATTGAATCTAGACCAGCATTTCAAAAAGCTATTGCATTAGGAACTGAATCAAATGACCCATTAGGATAAATTTTAATGACTAAACCTATTAAAGTGTTTGGTAATTCTGGTTCACCATATACTCAAAAAATATTATCTCTTTTAAGGTACAGAAATATACCTTATACAGTTTCATGGGGTGACGTAATACACAATTTATCCCTATTAGAAATTGATCCACCAAAACCAGTTTTATTGCCAACAATGGTTTTTGATAATGGGAATGAAGAAAATTTATGTATGACAGATACAACCCCAATAATTAGATACCTTGAAGATATTTATAAAAATAAATCTGTAATACCTAACTCCCCTGCTGTTAGCTTCTTAAACTATATTCTTGAAGATTTTGCTGATGAATGGACTACAAAATATATGTTTCATTATCGTTGGCACTTTAATGAAGATGCTGAAAACGCAAAAAAAATGTTAGTTCTTCAACATAAATTAAATATAGATAATAAATCAATGAATGAATTTGGTAATCATATTGCTGATAGACAAATAAATAGACTTTGGGTAGTTGGCTCTAATGATGAAACTGCCGAACTTATTGATGAAAGCTATAAACGTTACTTAAAAATATTAGAAGAACATCTTAAGAATTCGCCATTCATGTTTGGTGAGAGACCCTCATCATCAGATTTTGCGTTATATGGACAGTTAACTCAGTTAGTAGGATTTGATCCAACACCAAGAAATATTGCAATAAAGCTATCTCCAAGAACTGTAGCATGGGTAAATATAATGTCGGATTTATCTGGATTGCATGATAAAGGAGGAATTGGAGAATTTTTCGGTGTAAATGATAATAATGATCACAAACCTTCAAAAATTTACTATTTTGATACCAATGAAAATGGATGGAATGAAATAAATAATATTCCTATTTCATTAAAAGAAATGTTTAATGAAATGGGCAAAGTATATATACCCTGTCTTATAGCCAATGCAGAGGCGCATGAAAGAGGTGAAGATGTATGGGAAATACAAATCGATACCTCAACATGGAAACAAAAAACATTTCCATATCAAGTTAAATGCTTAAATTGGATAAAAGATGAGTTTAGTAGATTATCAGACTTAGATAAAAATTTAGTTAAAGATTATCTAGAGGGAACGGGTTGCAATAAAATTCTAGATTAATTTTTCTGACCTGTAGTGATAGAAAAATAAAATTGTAGAAAGAGCTGTTAGTAAATGCCAAAAACCATGGGCTTGGAATAATGAATCTGGATTACATGTATCACTATCAGGAACACCTGTTAACCATATAGCGAAGGCACTCATATAAGCAACCATACCAGCAAAGTACCATCTATATGTTCTTATTCCTTTGGGTTTCCTACTTGCTAGTAACCCAGGCAACCAAAAAAATACAATCCACCAATAATCAGCAAAATTATTTATAACTTCCGCTGGATAAATACCAAATATTAACATTACTAAAAAACCAATAAATCCAGAAAAAAATCTCATTGATGGAGACCAAAATCTATATAAAAATTCACTAACTACCCACAAACCTATAGAGACGCCAAAAAGATCTAACCCTATTCCCATGCCATCACCAAAAAGCCATCTCATTACTGCATAAAAAATTACAATTGAGAAATAAACTTGCATGAAGGTATTGACTGTCCAATTTGACATTTTGTATATGTTGTAAAGCCACGGGATAATAATATACATAACCATACTAAGATTATCAGCCCATCCACCCCACTCTGTATTTGTTCCATGCATCATCATTGATCCAGGTCCCAAATAGACTACACATACGCCATATAAAATTGTTATTTTATTTAAACCAGAAAATTCATTAAATGAGGTTTCATTTGATAATTTATATAAAATATAAAGCCCAACAAACATAAATCCTAAGTTACTTAATGTATTAACAGGTTCTCTGAATGGGCCTCCGCTAATTCGCTCACACCATCTTGAAGCTTCACCAATAAAGCCTGATGATTCAATAGATTGAATTATTTGAAAATAACTTAATAAATAAAAAATTACTAAAAAAGATATGCTAACAATTAAGGTGATTAAAAAAGAATTTTCTTTAATGAAAATTTTTGACATAGATTTATTATACAAATTAATGAAAGTAATAAATTTATAAAGCAGAGTCTAATTCAGGCAAAGCCGAAAATAAATCAGCAACTAAGCCATAATCAGCTACTTGAAATATAGGCGCATCTTCGTCTTTGTTAATTGCAACAATAACCTTAGAATCTTTCATGCCTGCCAAATGCTGAATTGCTCCTGATATACCAACTGCAATATATAAATCTGGTGCCACAATTTTTCCAGTTTGACCAACTTGATAGTCATTTGGAACAAATCCAGCATCAACTGCAGCTCTAGATGCACCAACTGCTGCTCCTAATTTATCTGCAATTGAATCTAATAGATGAAAATTATCACCTGACTGCATTCCTCTTCCGCCTGATATAACAATATTGGCAGCTGTAAGTTCTGGACGATCACTTTGAGCTAATTCCTCACCAACAAACTTACTCATTCCAGATGAGTCTTCAGCAGAAATTTCAGAGACCTCGGTTCCAGAATTATTGGTTGTCGCTGCATCAAAAGCAGTTGAACGAACAGTAATTATTTTTACATCATCATTTGATTTAACTGTTGCTATACAACTTCCTGCATATATTGGTCTTTTGAATGTATCGTCTGATTCAACAGATATAATGTCTGAGATTTGCTGCGAATCCAATTTAGCAGAAATTCTAGGCATCAAATTCTTACCAAATGTTGTTGCTGGAGCTAAAATATGAGTATATCCATCACAATTAGCTAGAACTAATGCTGATATATCTTCAGCAACTGAATTAGAATAATTTTCACTATCGCATTTAATAATTTTATTTACTCCATCAATAGTTTGAGACTCTTCTACAACACTATTTATATTTGATCCTGCAATCAATAATGAAATATCATCACTTAACTTTGAGGCCGCAGTAATAGTATTTAATGTTGAGCCTTTTAGGTTATTATTATCGTGTTCTGCTATAACTAAAATACTCATTGGATCACCTTTGCTTCATCTTTTAATTTACTTACTAATTCATCAACTGTTTCTACCATAATTCCTGCTTCTCTTGATGGTGGAAGTTCAACTGACAATAATTCTGTCCTTGAATTTATATCAATTCCTAAATCAGATGCAGGAATTATATTAAGTTCTTTTTTCTTTGCTTTCATAATATTTGGTAATGATGCATAACGTGGTTCATTAAGTCTTAGGTCTGTTGTAACAATTGCAGGAATAGTTAATTCGAGTGTTTGCAAACCACCATCAATTTCTCTTGTAACTTTTACAGAAGAATCATTTAGGATTAATTCAGATGCATTTGTAGCTTGTGGATAATCTAGCATGGCAGCTAACATTTGTCCTGTTTGGTTGTTGTCTCCATCAATTGCTTGTTTCCCAAGGATTATTAAATCAGGCTTCTCATCCTCGACTACTTTTTGAAGAACCTTTGATATTGCAAGCGGTTCTAATATTGAATCTGTTTCAATTAAGGTTGCTCTATCAGCTCCCAAAGCTAAAGCAGTTCTTAGTTGTTCTTGTGAATCTGTTTTGCCAACTGAGATAGCAACAACTTCTGTAGCCTTACCAGATTCTTTTAATCTTACAGCTTCCTCTAAAGCTATTTCACAAAATGGATTTACAGCCATTTTTACATTATTCAAATCTACATTTGAATTATCAGATAATGGCCTTACCTTAACGTTATAATCAACAACTCTTTTAATTGGAACTAAAATTTTCATATCTTTTATATTTATATAAATGGTACTTATAAGAGGCTATAATTGTAATGTATTTAAGTTACAAATTACAATAACTTAAAAAGGATCTTATGCACAGAGAAACTATGGAATACGATGTTGTAATTGTTGGAGGTGGGCCTTCCGGTCTCGCTACAGCAATTAAATTTGCTCAACTAAATAAAGAGCATAATACTGACTACTCAATATGCCTTTTAGAGAAAGGTTCTGAAATAGGCGCACACATATTATCAGGTAATGTCTTTCAACCAAATGCGCTTGATGAGTTAATACCAAACTGGAAAGAGCTAAACGCCCCTCTCAATGTTCCAGTTAAAAAAGATAAATTATTATTCCTTCTAGAAAAAATTGGTATACCAATACCTGCTTTTGTTATGCCGCCAATGAATAATCATGGTAATTATGTGATAAGTCTTGGTAATTTATGTAGATGGCTAGGAGAACAAGCTGAAAATTTAGGTGTTGAGGTCTTTCCAGGCTTCCCTGCTAGTAAGCTATTAATTGAAAATGATGTTGTAGTTGGAGTGCAAACCGGAGATATGGGAATATCTGAAAATGGCGAACTAAAGGATGGGCATGAACCAGGAATAGATATTAAAGCTAAATATACAATACTGGGCGAAGGATGTAGAGGTCACTTAGGTAAACAAATTATTAATAAATTTAATCTTAATGAGAATAAAGATCCACAACATTACGGTATTGGCTTTAAAGAAGTGTGGAAAATTAAACCAGAACTTCATGATGAGGGATTGGTAATACATACAAATGGTTGGCCAACTTCTACAGATACACCCTCTGGATCATATTTTTATCATGGTGAGAATAAAGAAGCATATATAGGATATGTTATTCCTTTAGATTATAAAAATCCTCATTTAAGTCCATTTGATGAATTCCAAAAATGGAAAACACATCCCTCTATAAAAAAATACTTAGAAGGTGGTGAGAGAATATCTTATGGAGCGAGAGCTCTAATTAAAGGGGGACTTCAATCATTACCTAAAATGGAATTTCCTGGCGGATTGCTTGTTGGTGACAATGCAGGAACACTAGTATTCTCTAAAATTAAGGGTTCTCATACAGCCATGATGTCGGGTTTAATTGCCGGTGAACATATCTATGAAAGTTTACAAGGAAACGTTGCTGATACTTTTGATAATAAAATAAAAAATTCTTGGATTTATAAGGAATTGCATAAATCTAGAAATTTTGGACCAATATTTCATAAATTTGGTGCATTAATAGGTGCTGCGTTTAATGCAATAGATCAATTCTTATTTAGAGGAAATTTACCATTTACTCTTAACCATCCCACTCCCGATCATGCTTGCCTCAAAAAAGCTGATGAGATGCCAAAGATTGATTATCCAAAACCAGATGGTATTTTTTCATTTGATAAATTATCTTCAGTCTACTTATCAAATACTAATCATGAAGAAGATCAACCATGTCATCTTCAGCTAAAAGATCCCACAATACCCATTAGCATAAATCTACCAATGTATGACGAGCCAGCCCAGAGATATTGCCCTGCCGGAGTATATGAAGTTGTAGAAAAAGATAATGAAAAAAGATTTGTTATAAACGCTCAAAATTGTGTCCACTGTAAAACATGTGATATTAAAGACCCTTCACAAAATATTAATTGGGTAAGTCCTGAAGGACCCGGTGGCCCAAATTATCCAAATATGTAATATCATATCGACATGAACAACAAATCACTATTACTCATAATTTTATTTGTATCATCATGTTCTAGTGTTGATATAGATGAACCAAATAAAATTACAAGTATCGATGAGAATTCTAAATTTAAAATATATTTAGATAACGATTGGGAAAAAAATCTAAATGAAAATCCTTTATTTGCTTCATACGTAGGAGATAAAAGATTTAATGACAAAATTAATTCAAACTCTATAAAGGAGTTTAATGATTCAAAAAAATCAGATCTATCTTCATTAAGTAAATTAAGGCAGATTAACGAATCAAATCTTAGTGATGAAAATAAACTTAACTATAAACTTAAAGAATTCGATTTGGTAAATAATATAGAGTCAAAAGAATTCCCAATATACTTTTTAAGACTTAATCAAAGAGGTGGAATACAGAGTTTTTATGAAACAGGAAATAGACTTGTATATTTATCTAAAGAAGATTACTTCGATTGGTTTTCAAGATTAGAACAATTTTCACAAAACATTATCAACTCCCTAGAAATAAATAAAAAAGGATTGAATGAAGGAATTACACAACCAAGATTAGTAACTGAGGGTGTAATTGCTCAAATTGATGCATTGATAAATTCTGATATTGAAAATAATCCATATATGAAAGTATTTATTGAAGCTGATGAAAACATGTTTTCACCTAATGAAAAAAATAATTTAATACAGGATGTTAAAGACTTAATTACAAATGAAATAAATCCTGCATATAAAAAACTTTATGACTTTCTTAAATATGAATACTTGCCTAAATCAAGAAACACAATTGGCATTTCAGATATTCCTGGTGGGAAAGAATATTATGAATATTTAGCACGATACTTTACTACAACAAATCTTACTCCTGATGAAATACACAATCTTGGCTTGAAAGAAATTGAAAGAATTCGTTCAGAGATGGAAGATATTATTAAAAAAGTTGAATGGGAAGGAGATTTTGATTCATTTCTAAATTATTTGAGAACAAGCCCTAGATTTTATTATGACAATCCTGAAGATTTATTTAATGCTTATCTGATAATGTCCAAGACTATAGATCCTCTTTTACCAAAAATATTTAAGACCTTTCCAAGGGCACCATATGGAGTTATTCCTATACCTGATGAGTCTGCTCCTTTTACAACCACAGCTTATTACAATAGTCCCAGCCCTGGAAGACCTGGCTATTTTTATGCCAATCTTTATAAGCCAGAATCTAGACCGAAGTATGAAATACCAGTTTTAACAGTACATGAAGCTGTTCCTGGGCACCATTTTCAAATATCTATTGCTCAAGAATTAGAAAACGTTCCAGTTTTTAGAAAATATATGGGAATAACTGCTTTTGTTGAAGGATGGGGTTTATATAGTGAAGAACTTGGTGAGCATATGGGCATATATGATGATCCTTACGATAAATTTGGGCAGCTTACATATGATATGTGGAGAGCAATAAGATTAGTAGTAGATACTGGAATGCATTATAAAAATTGGTCAAGAGATGATGCAATTCAGTTATTTGTAGACAATTCAGCTAAGTCATTACTAGATATTGAGAATGAGGTTGACAGATATATTGCTTGGCCAGGTCAAGCACTGGCATACAAGATTGGCCAATTAAAAATTTTGGAGCTTAGGACTAGAGCTGAAAAAATCCTTGGTGATAAATATGATATTAAAGATTTTCATTACGAAGTTCTTAAAAGAGGTTCGTTACCTTTAGATTTATTAGAATTTTATATAGATCAGTGGATTGAATCTACTTTAAATTCTTAGAGCGCCTGCATCTTTCGCTGCAATAGACAACACTTTCCCAATTTTTTTCCCACTTCTTCCTCCATGTAAATGATTTTTTACATACCGGACATTCTTTTGATTTTAATTTGAGTTTTTTATGCAACTTTACCAATAATATGATTTATTTCATCACCAGGAATATATAAATATTCATCTTCAATGAAATTATTTTCTAATGCTAGATCAACTAACTTGTAATAGGTATTTCTATTAAAGAATCCTTCAATGTTACTTCTTACATTAACAAGTGGGATGTATGAGTCATTGTAATTAATTAACCTAGTAGAGTTATTTTTATTTAAATAAAATTTAAAGTTTAAATTTGTAGTTAATTCTACTTTTTTCTCACTAATCTCAAAATCAATAATTTTGTATGGAGCCAATTCAACTTTAACTGGAACTTTTTCAACAGGCGTAACCAAAAAGTATTCGTTGTTATCTTTTCTTAATACAGTTGAGAAAAGATTAATTAATTTTTTATTTTTAATAGGAGATTCATTATGAAACCAATCACCCTCTCTATTAATAAAGAACTCTTGTCCTTCACATAGTTCTGGATTCCATAACTCTACTGGAGGAAATTTAGTAACACCTTCAAGGTTTTTGGTAATTTTAGAAATACTCATAAATTGATGTATAAATTATATAAAATCCTATTAAGAATAATATTAATGCCATTATCGATGTTATGTATACATTTGTAATGATATTGAAGTTTTTATATTTTGATATCGTTAATATATAACTTAAAAATATAAACCATAAAGCTGATGTTAAAGAAAAATAGATTGGATAAAGATAATAAAATATTCCATTCATACTATCTAGCAAAACACTAAATAATGAAACAAAGAATAAAAAGGCTTTAATGTTGAAAATATTTGTAATCAAACCAATGGTAAAACTATTTTTAGTTTTAGTATTAGTATTATTAATTTCACTACTACTATTATTAAAATACATAGAAATACCCAGATACGCTATGTATGTTCCTCCAACAATACTAATAATAAATTTATAAAAATCATTAGATAATATAATTAAAGAAATTCCGTTAATCGCAAGTAAACAGTGCGCGTATATTCCAACACCAATTCCTAGTGCTGTTTTAAAACCCTCTATCCTTCCGTAAATTGATACTTGCCTAATAACTATTGCTGTATCAGGTCCTGGGCTTGTTAGTGCTATTAAATGAGCTAAGGCTGACCAAATAAACATGAATTAATTAACTATAACTGTTGGTTCAATTTCTAAAGAAATATTAAAAACTTCAAAAACTTTTTCTTTAATGTCTTCAGCAAAATTTAATACTTCACTTTGTGTAGCTTTACCATTAGTGACTAATACAAGGGAATGATTTTCATAGATGGTGACATTTTCATGTTTTTGTATTTCATTTTTAATTAGCTCTATAAGCCGTGCAGAACCAACTTTTACATACATAGAATCGATATCCCATAAAATTAATTGATTAAGTAAGAACTTGTTTGTTTTGATATCATCAATTTTCATTATTGAGTTTTTAAAAAAACTGCCGACATTGGGAATTGATGAAGGGTTTGGTAATGTTGAGTTTCTAATATTAGTAATCATTAATGAAGCATCTTTTAATTTAAGGCTATTTATATCAACTTCATGTTTTGTTATATATCTTCTAATTGATTCATATTCATGATTAAAATTATTTTTATGATTTGTTATAAAATTAATGTTGTAAATTATTAAAGTATTATTTTTAAAAATTGAATCTCTGTATCTAAAATCACAATCATCATTGGTCAAGTTAATAAACTTGCCTGTTTTGTAATCATAGCAATCTACACTCATAATCAATTTTGAAACTTCTTGACCGTATGCACCTATATTTTGAATAGGTGCTGCCCCTACACTACCTGGTATTGATGATAAATTCTCATAGCCATATATATTGTTATTTACCATCTCTTTAACCAAGCTATTCCAATTAACAGATGATCCAACTGAAACGATGTTTAGAGCATTATCATAATTAATATGATTAAACATTGGCTTAACAGCAATGCCTTCAAAAAAATCAGGTAAAACTAAATTTGTTCCTTCACCTATAACAAGTATTGGTAAATTTTTTTTAGCTATAAATTCATTCAATTCACTAAAATCATCTCTATGATGAATTTCTATATAATATTTTGCATTGGATGCAATTTTTAGAGAGTTACTAATACTAGTATTATTAAATATCTTCATTTTTTTTAAGATATTCTTTTGCAGAAATTACATCCTCATTAGTATCTATACCATGAGGAATTTCTTCATCGAAATTAGTGACATATATTGAATAATTATTTTCAAGGAATCTTAGTTGTTCTAGTTTAAGTTGCAATTCATTTGAAGTAGGTTTTAATTTTACTAATTTATTTAGTGTGCTTAATTTATAGCCGTATATTCCAATATGTCTTTTAGGGTCTTTAATCTCACCAGTTCTAACAAATTTTGTTGCAAAACTATTGTCATCTGTTTCAACTAATACACAATTGGGATTATCTATTTCTTCACTTGATCTTATCTTATTCGAAACAGTGATGACATCACATTCATTTGAAAAAAAATCATTTATTACATTGAATATTAATTGCTTTGGTATAAAAGGTTCATCACCTTGTAAATTAAGGATAAATGTATTCTCATGTAAATTTAATTCATTTGCAGCTTCATGTATTCTATCTGTTCCAGATATGTGGTGATCTGAGGTAATAACAACATTATTAGATATTTGCTCAATATTTTCTTTTATTTTTTCAGAATCAGTAGCAACAAATGAGTTTTTATTGATCTCTAATGAATTAGTTAAAACTCGTTGTATAAGAGTTTTTCCATTTAAATCAATTAATGGTTTGTTTATAAGTCTGGTAGAACCAATACGGGATGGGATTAATATATATACTTCACTATTCATTTTATTGTATAGACTTAATCTTTTTATCAAGCTTATCAATAAATTTATTTGTTACGTCAGCATCTATGGTTAAATACCAAATTTTATTATTATCGAAATCTTTACATTTAGAAGCATCTTTTTCAGTCATAACGATAGGTAAATGATCTAAGTAAAAAATATCACTAGAGGAAAAATTATGATGATCAGGAAATGGATGTCTTATGCTATCAAAACCAAGTTTATCTAATAAATCAAAAAATCTTCCTGGATTTCCAAGTCCAGCAACAGCATGTATCTGCTTATGCATTGGCCATTTATCAACAGAATAGGATTTTCCAGATTTTAAATGTACAAATTTAGTGGGGCTGATATTCATTAAAAATTCTCCCTCTTCAGTTGGTCCACTGTTATTTACAATAAAATCAACGGAATTAAGTCTATTTTTAGATTCTCTTAATGGTCCAGCTGGAAAAGTTAAATTATTTCCAAATCTTCTTTTACCATCAATAACAGCTATTTCTATGTGTCGTCCCATCTTGTAATGTTGAAGCCCATCATCAGAAATAACTACATCACAATCATGATCTTTTATTAATTTCTTTATAGCTCTTACCCTATTCTTATCTATATAAAAAGGAAAATTTAATTTTGATAAAATTTGAGCTTCATCACCGGTTTCATTAACAGAAGTTTCATTTGTAACTTGAAGTGTTTCTTTGAATTTACCCCCATATCCTCTACTAACAATACCTGGTTTATAACCTCTATCTGCTAATTCGTTAGCAATATATTTAACCAATGGAGTTTTTCCTGTCCCACCAATTGTTAGATTACCAACAACCACAATGGGAATATCAGCTTTATATGAAATTTTTTTATTTTTGATATATTTTCTTCTTCGTCTTGATGTTAAGTAAGAGAAAATAAATGAAAATGGATATAATAAATACAACCATAAGCTCTTTTTATACCAACTATCCACAACAAAACTTGAATAGGTTTCATCATCATATTCAGGCATAAATAATTGTAATGATTTTGATATAGTTGGTTTTTTTTCTGGCGAATCTTCAAATTTATTTTTATATAAGGAATGATAAATAGATTCATTTTTAATTAGTTCTTCATGTGTCCCTGTTTCGGAAATAACACCATTATCTAAAACAATTATTTTAGAAGCATTCTCAATAGTTGATAATCTATGGGCAATGACAATAGTCGTTCGATCAGTAATTAATTTCTCTAAAGCTTCTTGAACAATTAATTCTGATTCCGTATCGAGAGATGATGTTGCTTCATCAAGGATAATCTCTACCAGAAATAGAAAATACATCTTCAACAGGCATTAAGAAAGGTTTATCTTTCGGTCTGTCTGGTTGAGGAATTGTTTCATCTACTGCTTTCATCAATTCCATGATTGCATTCTTACCTGTGGCTTCGTCTTTTCCTTCCACAGCGTTTAAAGCAGAACCTTTTATGATGGGAATTTTATCTCCAGGAAACTTATAAGATGTTAACAGTTCTCTAATTTCTTCCTCAACTAAATCAACTAGTTCTTTATCTTTTACTGTGTCAATT
>PYIJ01436777.1_pt1 | contig 13555 bp, 12 predicted proteins | sample 3578051 | NCBI WGS metagenome assembly PYIJ01 (sample SAMN08408021, study PRJNA431606) | Marine metagenome isolate SA_KN192-05_S13_5m, whole genome shotgun... | biome: marine; feature: oceanic pelagic zone; material: water; isolation source: surface water sample, 0.2-0.8 um fraction ... | reverse complement strand
CGATGGTTCAGTTCCGTGGCCGCGAGCCGAAGAATGCCGCGTTCCACCAGATCCAACTGTGTCGCAGAGCGATCCAGCAGCGGCTCCAGCTGGGCATCCAACGTCTGGCAGTGACGGACCATGAGCGTGAGGATGTCAGCGAAAAACTCCGCGTCAGCTTTATCCAGCGCCTTCTCACCGAACTCCCTGCGCAGCTGCAGCACCTCGGTTTGGCTAACCTGCCACTGATAGGCCGCTTGCGCCAGCGCTCGCCGCGCCTTGCGACGAGCCCACATATGGGTTTTGTTTTTCGGCGCAGCATTTTCTTCAGACATGGGGTTCCTGTAACGCATTCGGCGCAGATTACTGCGCGGGCTGCAACCGTAGCTGTAAATCTTCGCCGATCATACGATGTTCTACGAGTTTCGCGCGTTGCGCATCCGCCAAGTGCGGTAGCGCAAATTCAGCCAGCGGCAGAGTAGCACTGCCCATGGCCATGGGCGCGATATAGCATATCCACTCATCCCACAGCGGCGCTTCTTGCGCCGCGTGCAAAAAACTGCCGAGAATTTTGGGCCCCGCCTCGACCAGCACATTGTTACAGCCGCGCTGAGCCAAAACCTCGAGCAAACCCGCCAAATTGCGCGGACCGCCGGCCAAGGGCAGATACTCCACGGCGCCCGGCGTCGTCTCCGCATAACTGGCACCTTCACCCAGACCATGCACAACCAAGGTGTGGTCAGAAAAAATCTGTCGATTGCTGGGCGCGCGCAGCGCGCTATCCAACACCACGCGCAGCGGCTGCTCGAGCGGTTTTGCCAACAGGCCAGGGTCACGCACGTTGAGTTGGGGGTCGTCTGCAGCAACCGTACCCGCACCAGTGATCACCGCATCGCTTTGCGCGCGCAATTGCTGCACTTCCTTGCGGGCAGCGGCGCCGGTAATCCATTGACTTTCGCCGCTCGCCAACGCCACGGCACCGTCTAGGCTGCTGGCAGATTTGAGCACGACTCGCGGGCGCTGCCGGGTAATACGAGAAACGAAACCTGCGATCATCTGCTGCGCTTCAGGTAAATCAAACTCGACGACCTCGATGCCGGCATCGCGCAACATCTGGCAACCCTTGCCCGCCACTTGGGGATGAGGGTCTTGGGTGGCCACCACGACGCGGCCGACCTTGGCATCGATCAGGGTTTGGGCGCAGGCTGGTGTGCGGCCTACGAAGGCACAGGGCTCTAAGGTGACATAGACCGTTGCGCCGGCGACGTCGCCGCCGGCGTCCGCTAACGCGTTGACTTCAGCATGCGCGTGACCCGCGTGTTGATGAAAGCCCCGGCCGATCACTGTGCCGTGCCGGGCGACAATGCAGCCCACCGGTGGATTCGGTGCGCAGCTGTTGCGCCCCATGGCCGCCAATTCTAAGGCGGCCTGTAAAAACAATGCATCAGATTGCAGTGACATCAGTACGGGCGCTAACGCTCAGGAACGGCAGACTTGCGGCTGCTGGCCAGCTTGTTGATCTCAGCGGCAAACTCGCTGATGTCTTGAAAATCGCGATACACCGAGGCGAAACGCACATAGGCAACGGGATCCAACGCTCGCAGTTCGGCCATGACCGCTTCGCCCACCTGCAAGGCAGGTAGTTCGCGTTCGCCCGTAGAGCGCAGTTTATGTTTGATGTGAGTTACGGCGGTTTCAATCTCATCGACGCTGACCGGGCGTTTTTCCAGGGCTTTTGACAGACCGTAGCGCAGTTTTTCCTCATCAAAGGGTTCACGACGCCCGTCGCGTTTGACCAGATGGGGCATAACCAGTTCTGCGGTTTCAAAAGTCGTGAAACGTTCGCCGCAGCTCAGGCACTCGCGACGCCGTCGGACCGAATCGCCTTCGGCCACCAAGCGAGAATCGATGACCTTGGTGTCGAGGTCGCTGCAAAAAGGACAGTGCATGTATCTGGCTCCCAAAAGACGGGTGCCCTTACCCGTCCTGCGCTCGTTTAAGCCCCTTTAGGATACACCGGGAAGCGCTGACAAAGTTCAACTACCTTGGCTTGCACGGCTTTGTTGGTTGCCTCGTTTTCAATGTCATCCAGAATGTCGGCAATCCAACCAGCAAGCTGCAAACATTCGGCTTCTTTAAAGCCGCGTCGCGTTACTGCAGGTGAGCCAATGCGGATGCCGCTAGTCACAAAGGGCGAGCGCGGGTCGTTAGGCACGGCATTCTTGTTCACCGTAATATTCGCTGCGCCAAGTGCAGCGTCCGCCGCCTTGCCGGTGATGTCTTTGTCGACGAGGTCGAGCAACAACAGGTGATTGTCGGTGCCGCCAGAGACGATCGAATAGCCCCGCTCAAGCAAACCTTTAGCAATGGCTCGAGCATTGGCGAGGGTTTGCGCTTGATAGTCCTTAAATTCTGGCGTCATGGCCTCTTTAAAGGCCACGGCCTTAGCAGCGATCACATGCATCAGTGGTCCGCCCTGACTGCCAGGGAAAAGCGCCGAGTTCAGCTTTTTTTCTATCTCAGGATTCGAGCGCGCCAAAATAATGCCGCCCCGAGGGCCACACAGAGTCTTGTGTGTGGTGGAGGTCACCACATCGGCATAGGGCACCGGGTTGGGATATTCGCCCGCAGCGACGAGGCCCGCGACATGGGCCATGTCGACAAGTAAGTAGGCACCAACGGCATCGGCGATGTCACGAAATTTTTGCCAGTCAAGGCGACGCGAGTAAGCAGAAAAACCCGCGACGATCATTTTCGGCTGGTGTTCTTTGGCGAGGCTCGCGATGTTGTCGTAATCAACCTCACCGGTGACGGTATCGATACCGTACTGCACTGGGTTGTAGAGCTTGCCAGAAAAATTCACCGTCGCGCCGTGGGTTAGGTGACCACCATCGGCAAGACTCATGCCCAGAACCGTGTCGCCCCCTTCTAACAAGGCAAGATACACCGCCGCGTTTGCTTGGGAGCCTGAATGCGGCTGCACATTAGCGAAGTCCGCGCCAAACAACGTTTTCGCGCGCTCGATAGCAAGCACTTCGGCTTTGTCTACATGTTCGCAGCCACCATAGTAGCGCTTGCCGGGATAGCCTTCAGCGTACTTATTGGTAAGCACACTGCCCTGAGCCTCCATAGTGCGGGGGCTGGCATAATTCTCAGAGGCGATCAGCTCAATATGCTCTTCTTGCCGGCGGGTTTCAGCGTTGATGGCTTCTGCCAGCTCCGCATCGAATTCGGCAATGGTTTCGTTTCCCACAAACATAAGTATTCTCGTTCGGATTTTCGGCGTGGCCGTAGGCGAAAGAGTATAAACCAAGAAGCAATAGCCGCGCTCTGAAAGAACTGTGACTTTTGCTAAAACACCGCTCATGACTGATATCGCTGCCATTGCACCGCGCCAAAAATTTCACGAAATCGCCTAGGCTCTCACACAAAGGTTGCGCGGCACCGTATACTGCGCGGCTTTAGCTTTCAGGAGTACTCATGGCGCAGTACGTGTACACCATGCAAGGGGTCACCAAGGTGGTGCCGCCACAACGAACCATTTTGCAGAACATAAATTTGTCGTTTTTTCCCGGCGCGAAAATCGGCGTGCTGGGCCTGAACGGTTCGGGCAAATCTAGCTTGCTACGTATTATGGCGGGCCAAGATAGCGAGATTGACGGTGAGGCTCGGGCGCAAAAAGACATTCGCGTCGGCTACCTGCCCCAGGAGCCTGCCTTGAACGACGACCTCGACGTGCGCGGCAATGTCGAGCTAGGGGTTGCCGAGGTGATGAGTATTCTCAACGAATACAACGAGATCTCTGATCGTTTTGCTGAGCCCATGGACGATGACGAGATGACCAAGTTGCTCGAGCGACAGGGCGATCTCGCGACCCAGATTGACGCGGTAGAAGGCTGGGAAATTGACCGCACTCTAGATATCGCCGCAGACGCGCTGAGGCTGCCAGCATGGGAAACACCCGTAAACAGCTTGTCTGGTGGTGAACGGCGCCGTGTGGCCCTGTGCTCCCTGCTGCTGTCAAAACCGGACATGTTGCTGCTTGACGAGCCGACCAACCACTTGGATGCCGAGAGCGTTTCTTGGTTGGAGCGCTTTCTGGACGAGTACCCGGGCACCGTCGTCGCGGTCACCCACGATCGCTATTTCCTCGACAACGTCGCCAGCTGGATCTTAGAGCTGGACCGAGGCCGCGGGCTGCCCTACGAGGGCAACTACTCCACTTGGCTGGAGGCCAAGGAAAAACGCCTTGAGCAAGAGGCTTCCACAGACGAAGCACGCCAGCGCACAATCAAGTCTGAACTGGAATGGGTGCGCTCCAACCCCAAGGCGCGGCAAGCCAAGAGCAAGTCACGCATGGCACGTTTTGACGAGCTGGTAGCGGAGGAAGGTGAAGCCCGACGCGAAACAACGGAGCTTTTTATTCCCACCGGCGAGCGTTTGGGCGAGAAGGTGATTGAGATCAACAATCTCTCCAAGGGCTTTGCTGATCGGCTGCTGATCGACAATTTCAGCGCGATCATTCCGCGTGGCGCCATTGTCGGCATTATCGGCGGTAACGGCGCCGGTAAGTCGACCTTTTTCAAGATGCTCACTGGGCAGGAACAACCAGATTCCGGCAACATCGATAAGGGCACCACCGTCGATCTCGCCTACGTCGATCAAAGCCGCGACGCCTTGGCCAACGACAAAACGGTATGGGAAGAAATTTCCGATGGGCTAGACATCATCCGTGTAGGCAAACATGAAATTGCCAGCCGGCAGTATTGCGGTCGCTTTAACTTTAAGGGTACCGACCAACAAAAATTCGTCGGCACGCTGTCCGGTGGTGAGCGCAACCGGGTGCACTTGGCCAAGCTGCTGCGGCGTGGCGCCAATGTGCTGCTGCTCGACGAACCGACCAACGATCTGGATGTGGAAACGCTGCGCGCCTTGGAAGAAGCGCTGCTATCCTATGCAGGTACGGCGCTGGTGATCTCTCACGATCGCTGGTTCTTGGATCGGATTGCCACCCACATCATTGCCTTTACCGGTGACAGCGACGTGTCGTTTTTTGAGGGCAACTACACCGAGTACGAAGCGGATCGCAAAAAGCGCTTAGGGGACGCCCAACCAACGCGCGTGAAATACAAGCCGATTCACCGGTAAAACGAGCAAGAGATTTGTCGGCGCTCAGGGTCTGCATGGGTTCGAGCTAAAGAGACTGCAGCACCTCGAGGGCTGCAGACAGCGTCTTCACGCCATGCACCTTCATTTTGCCGACCGCCTCCTTGGGTCGGTTGGCAAAGGGCACGATCGCATACTTAAACCCATGCTTGGCGGCCTCGCGCAGGCGCTCTTGGCCGTTGGCCACCGGTCGCAGCTCTCCGGTCAGACCTAGCTCACCAAAGACGATCAGTTCCCTGGGTAGCACCCGATCACGAAACGATCCCAACACGGCCAGAAGAAGCGCGAGGTCCGCGCCGGTCTCGGTAATACGCACGCCACCCACCACGTTGGCAAACACATCTTGATCGCCAAGGGCGATACCACAGTGCCGATGAAGTACAGCCAAATGCATCGCCAAGCGCTGCTGATCAAGCCCCACGGCCACCCGCTTGGGATGGCCCGCCGCCACATCGTCGACCAAGGCCTGCAGCTCGACCAAGAGCGGCCGCGTGCCTTCCCAAGTCACCGTAGCGATACTGCCGGGGGAATCCACATCGCCGCGTTGCAAGAAGATCGCTGACGGGTTGGCAACCTCTTTCATGCCCAGATCGGTCATGGCGAAAATGCCGAGTTCGTTGACTGCGCCGAAACGATTCTTGTGCCCGCGCAAGGTGCGGTAGCGGCTGCCAGCGGGACTGTCGAGCATCATGAAGCAGTCGATCATATGCTCGAGCACCTTAGGACCCGCGATGCCGCCTTCCTTGGTGATATGCCCAACCAGCACAATAACGATGTCGTGTTGTTTCGCGAGCCGCGTAAAAAAGGACGCCGTTTCACGCACTTGGGCGACCGAGCCCGGAGTGGAATCCAGCCCCTCCAAATGCATAACCTGGATCGAATCAAGAATGACTACCTTGGGCCGCTGGCGTTCAACCAGCTGGGCAATGACTTCCGCGCGAGTCTCTGCGGCGACACTCAAGTGGTCCATCGGCAACTGCAGTCTCTGCGCGCGCAGGGCAAGCTGCTGCAAGGATTCCTCTCCGGTGACGTAAAGGACGCCCTGATGCTGGGCTAGTGCGGTGGAGGCCTGTAGCAGCAAGGTACTCTTGCCCGCGCCGGGATCGCCGCCAATCAGCACCACCGAACCAGGCACGAAACCGCCTCCCAGCACTCGATCTAGCTCAGCAAAGCCTGTGCCAATACGCTGGGCCTCAACTGCCTCTACCTCACTAAGTTTGCGTGCCTCTGCTGTGACACCGGCATAGCCCACGGAAGCTGAAGCGATGGGTGTAATGTTAACGCGACTAAGCGTATTCCAAGCGCCGCAAGCATTGCATTGACCTTGCCACTTTCCGTGCTCGGCGCCGCAGTCATCACAGACATAGGCTGACTTGGTTTTTGCCTTGGCCATTACGCTCAGCCCCACTGCAACTTATTGCACAAAGTCGTTATACATCTCGTGAGCGAGGTCTTCGAACTTAGTGAGATTACCCGTGAACTTCAGCCGCGCTTTGCCAATGGGTCCGTTGCGCTGCTTACCGATGATGATCTCGGCGATACCAAGATCTTCAGTATTTTCGTTGTATACCTCATCGCGATAAATGAACAAGATGACGTCAGCGTCTTGCTCAATGGCACCAGATTCGCGCAAATCGCTGTTCATCGGGCGCTTGTCCGGACGAGATTCCAGCGCTCGGTTCAACTGGGACAGCGCAATCACCGGACACTTCATTTCTTTTGCTAAGGCCTTCAACGAGCGGGAGATTTCTGAGATTTCGGTAGCGCGGTTCTCGCTGTCCTTGGCGGTACGCATCAGCTGCAGGTAATCGACCATGATCATGTCGAGGCCACCCGATTCTCGCGCAACGCGACGGGCGCGGGAGCGCACCTCACCGGGTGTAAGCGCGGCAGTGTCATCTATATAGAGCTTTTGGTCTTTGAGCTGACTCACCGCGCTGGCGAAGCGCGTCCAGTCTTCGTCTTTCAGATCACCAGTGCGCATGCGGGTCTGGTCGATACGCCCAAGGCTCGACAGCATCCGCATGACAATTTGCTCTGACGGCATCTCCATGCTGAACACCAGTACGGAGCCGCCGGTCATTACTGCATGCTCGACCATGTTCACGGCAAAGGCCGTTTTACCCATAGAGGGACGCGCCGCCACAATGACGAGGTCAGATTTTTGCCAACCCGTGGTCATGCGATCAAGGTCTGCAAAGCCCGACGCTTGACCGGTGAGCGCACCCTTGGTCTGGCGTAAAAATTCAACTTTTTCAACGGCCTTGGTCAGCAGCGGAGCGACTTTTTCCGGCCCGCTGTCTTTCAGGCGGTTCTCGGCAATCTGAAAGACCGCTTGCTCTGCCAGTTCAAGCAACGTATCGGAATCGCGACCGTCAGGCGTGAACGCGGAATCGGCAATTTGGTTCGCTGCGCCAATCAACTGGCGCATGACCGAGCGTTCGCGCACGATTTTGCCGTAGGCCAATACATTGCTCGCACCCAGCATAGACTCTGCAAGTTCGGCTAAGTAGCTGATGCCGCCGGCCTTGTCGAGCAGGCCCTTGGACGTTAGGCGTTCCGCCACCGTGACCGCGTCCAGCGGATTGTCATCTGACGCCAGATCGTTCATGGCTTCAAAAATAATTTGGTGCTGCGTGCGGTAGAAGTCCGACGCCGTCAATATCTCCACCAAATCGAACCACCCTTGGTCATCCAGCATGAGCCCGCCGAGCACCAACTGTTCTGCCTCGATGGAGTGCGGGGGAACCTTGAGAGCGGTAACCGGATTACTGTCTGGTGAGTATTCGGACATGACGTTTTGCTTGGCGATGCGGTGCTGCGTTGAGGGCTTGGAAGATTCCTCCTATCCCGAGAATTTTGCAAGACTTGAACCACGTTTGCAGGCCTTGGCGGTCATACTCAGCGGCTGGCGTAGTGCGTAAGCAAAAATCGGCAAAAAAAAAGCGGGCTATACCCGCTTTTTCTCTGCTCGATGGCAGTGCCTTGGAGGGTTATTCCTCAACCACTGCAACCTTAATATCGACCATGACATCTGAATGCAGCTGCAGCGCGATGTCGTATTCACCCAGTGCACGAATAGCGCCCTCGGGCATACGCACTTCGCTGCGCTCCACTTCATGACCATCAGCGACCAAGGCATCGGCAATATTCTGCGTGCCCACAGAGCCGTATAAGCGACCCTCTTCGCCAGATTTCATCATGATGGTGACGATATGTTCTTGCAGCTTCTCAGCGCGGCTTTGCGCGATGCCCAGCTTGTCGTTGGCGTTCTTTTCAAGCTCGGCGCGGCGTGCTTCGAACACTTCACGGTTCGCCGCGTTGGCTTGCACCGCTTTCTGCTGCGGGATCAAGTAATTGCGCGCAAAACCTGGCTTTACCGAAACTTCGTCGCCAAGATCGCCCAGATTATTCAGTCGCTCCAACAAAATTACGTTCATGATTTTTCCTCAGTCCGCTATTTGTGTTGGTCGGTATACGGAATCAATGCCAGATAGCGAGCGCGTTTGACCTGCTTCGCTAGATTGCGCTGAAACCGTGCCGACGCGCCTGTTATACGGCTTGGTACGATTTTTCCGGTTTCGCCAACAAACTGGCGCAGGGAGTCGAGATCTTTGTAATCAACCTCAAGATCTTTGAAATTAACCTGTGGTCTTCTTCCACCTCTCATGATTCGGCCTCCTCTGTGGCTTCTGGCTCACTCGCCTGTTCTTCGGCAGGCGCTTCGTCTTTCACGTCGGCAGCAGCGGCTCGTGATGCAGACTCTTCTTGTCGGCGACGATCACGCTCACGATCTTTTTCCTGCTCACGCAGTTCTTCTTCGTACAGCTTGGAGTTGCCGGTTTCCGGCGCATCGCGACGGATAATCAGGTTGCGGATCACCGCGTCGTTGAAGCGAAAAGCGCTTTCCAGCTCTTCAATAGCTTCTTGACCAACTTCTACATTCATCAAGATGTAGTGAGCCTTGTGGATTTTGGCGATGGGATAGGCCAACTGTCTGCGGCCCCAATCTTCGGTGCGGTGCACAACGCCATTGCCGCGCTCGATCACGCCTTGATAGCGTTCGACCATGCCGGGCACTTGATCACTTTGATCAGGGTGCACCAAAAAAACGATTTCATAATGTCGCATTGCGCTTCCTTATGGTTATAGCCCCCAGCCTTCGACGTCTGTGGAGCAAGGATGTAAGCAAACTCTCGTTCGCCCCACTGGGATACAGCGGACGCGCATTCTAGGGGCGGCGGAGTGTTCACGCAACTGCAATATCTCAGGTGGGTCGGCTGTCGTAAGCGGGAGCAAGAATCACTGACGCCGTTGACGAACGGCCTCATATAGCAAAATACCAGAAGCTACGCTGACGTTAAGGCTCTCAACTTTGCCGAGCATGGGAATGCTCACCAGCCTGTCACAAAGACTACGCGTGAGGCGGCGCAATCCGCGACCTTCGCTGCCCATGACGAGAGCTGTGGCGGTAACACTGTCCAGCGACTGCCATACCTCATCACCATCGGCATCAGCCCCAAAGAGCCAGACGCCTTGCTCTTTAAGCCATGTCAGAGTCCGCGCCAGGTTCGTGACCTGCACAATAAACAGATCCTCTGCCCCGCCCTGAGCGGTTTTCATCGCCACAGCGCTGAGCGGCGCGCTGTTGCGCTTTGGCACAATTACAACATCAACACCTGCAGCGTTGGCCGTGCGCAGACAAGCGCCGAAGTTGCGTGGGTCGGTGATGTTATCAAGCACCAATACCAAGGGAGTAGGCCCGAGCTCTGGCCAGCGCTGCTGCAGGGTCTGCTCATCGGCCAGCTGACGTGCGTGACATTCCAGCAGCACGCCTTGATGAGCACCCTCAATGTCACGCCGTTTGAACCAAGCCTCTTCTACGGTCTGATAACGGACACCAGACTCACGAGCCATGCCGATAAGTTCGTTGAATCGCGCATCGCGGCGACCTTTCATTAAGTACAGGTTGCGCGCCAGGCTTGGCGTATCGCGCAGCGCTGCGCGAACGGCCTGTATGCCGATCACCTCATCCATCGCTCTTTCTCTTGCGTCGCTTAATTGCTTTGGGCGTCGTCTGTTTTTTTGTCTTTTTGTTTACTTTCTTGGTTTGCTCGCCGCCCGATGTGATGGCCTTGTCCTTCTTCGCAGCCGAGGGCTTTTGCTTGCTCGGTTTCTTCGGCGTCGCCACCAACTGCAATTCGATCTTACCTTGGGGCGGTTCCACGTTAGCCACCGTGACCTGCAAGGATTCACCCAAGGTAAAGCGCTTGCCGCTGCGATCACCAATCAGACTCTGCTTGCGCGAGTCGTAGCGAAAGTAGTCATGCCCGAGATCGGATATGTGCAGTAGTCCTTGGACAAAGAAACCATCGAGATCGACGAACAAGCCAAATTCCGTCACACCCGCAATGGTGCCCGGCAGCTGCTCGCCTAAGCGCTGTTTCACCAAATCGCACTTGAGCCAAGCTTCCACAGTCCAGCCGGCGGATTCGGCGCGCCGCTCATTGGTCGAGCAATGCTCGCCCAAGTCGCCAAGTTGCTCCATGGACGGCACCCATCCGCCGCGGTTGGTTTTGCCCTGCAGAATCGATTTGATGGCGCGATGCACGAGTAGATCAGGATAACGTCGGATGGGGCTGGTGAAGTGCATATAGCGCTCTAGCCCAAGGCCAAAGTGGCCGACATTATTTGGACCATAGACCGCCTGTTTCATGCTGCGCAGCACCAGCTGTTGATAGAGCCAGCCTTGATGCTTGCTAGCGATTTCTCGCAGAAGGGTTTGATAGGTCTTGGAACTGGGCACCCCTTTTGGCAGTTGCAGACCTACGGCCATCAAATCTTCGCGCATGGTCTCAAGCTTGAGCACATCAGGGGCTTCGTGCAGGCGGTAAAGCGAGCGACTGTCGTTGGCTTCGATAAAGGCCGCTGCGCAGACGTTGGCGTTGATCATGGCTTCTTCAATAATCTGGTGCGCCTGCAGTCTGGCAACCTGCTGAACGCCGGTCACATGACCCTGCTCAATGTCGATGACGCCCTCGCGGCTATCGAAGTCGAGCCCGCCGCGCTCGTCCTTGGCGTCACGAAAGGCTTCATGTACTTCTGCTAGGGCCGCCACGGAATTATTAACCGCAGCGCGATCCTCATCCCGACAAGGCAGCGCTGCCTTATTGTCGATATGGGCCTGGACCTCTTCGTAGGTCAATCGACCGTGCGATCGGATGAGTGCGTCATAAAACGTGTAAGCCCGCACGATGCCCTTTCGCGACACCTGCATATCGCAGACCAAGGCCAATCGATGCACATGGGGTTTGAGCGAACACAGCTCGTTTGAAATGGCTTCAGGCAGCATGGGTACGACATGGCCTGGGAGGTAGACCGACGTAGTGCGTTCGGCTGCCTCAGTGTCCAGCACAGATCGAGGCTTCACGTAGTTAGCGACATCGGCAATGGCCACCACCAGCCGCCAGCCTTTTTGCCCGCCAAGGGACTGGGCAAAAACCGCATCATCGAAGTCTTTAGCGGTAGCGCCATCTATCGTCACCAACGGCAGGTCTACGATGTCGCGTCGATCCTGATGCTGTTTCGGGTCAACTTGCTTGGGTAGCCGCTGAGCGGCTCTAGGCACAGCATCTGGCCAATGCCGAGGAATGCTCAGACTCTCGAGGGTGGTCTCAATCGCGTGGGCGACCACCGAGGCATTTGGCATCACATCCAAAATTCGGCCAACCGGGCCGAAGCGGTCATGATCAGTAATCTCAACGCGCACCGCGTCCCCTTGCACGGCGCCGCCAACTCCCTCGGGTAGGCTAATACGACCCTCAAAGCTTCGGGCAATGGGTTCTACATGCGGATAGCGGCCTCGCCGCTTGAGTATGCCGACGACTGGTCGACTACTGCGCTGGCTAATCGACAGCACCAAGGCGCCCGTTCCACTGGCCTGTGCAACGCGGCGGTAGATAACCCTGTCGCCCAGCCGGGCGGCAGGCTTATCTTTACGCCGATCTTGCGACCTGATGATGGGCAAACCATCTACCGACAGCTTGCCGCCATAGCCTGTCACTTCGCCTTGCACCCCATCTCGCAAGGAATCGGTTTGTGCTTCGGTTTCCTGCGCTTTCGCGCTGGCTCGACCTCGGCTGTTCGCCCGTGTCTCGGCCAAAACATAGTGGCGACCATCTAGCTCGGTGATCTCGCCCTGCCGAATCAGGCCTTTGAGCACCTGTCGAGCTCGCTTAATCTCGTGCGGCGCCTTAGCGTCAAGCGCGGCAGTGATGGCCTGCCATGATTGCTGCTGACCATCTGACAACAGCGTTAGCAAAGAACGGGCATTAAGCTTTACCGGGCTGAGCGGCGGCGTTGGCGTTTTATCGCCGGTAGGTTTCGTCAAGATTGACACCTTGTTGTTGAGTTAAGTACAGTCCGCCGCCCTATCGAATCACGCTTGCCCAGGTGGTGAAATTGGTAGACACGCTAGCTTCAGGTGCTAGTGGGGGCAACCCCGTGGAGGTTCAAGTCCTCTCCTGGGCACCATTCAATTGTTTTTGACGGATCTCCAGCGCGCCTAGCGCGAGTAGGCAACGGTGTATTCTGCCATTGCAAAGCGCGCATTACCGGCTTGTTTATTGGTACACCTGCCATCTGCTCTGGGTTCACTACGAAATCGCGAACGCCTCGCGGCCATGCTGTCGTGCAGATGTGTGGTCAAGCTGCCTCGGCACCCCCTATGCTCTCTTAGCCTAATCCTTGGTCAATCTTCGGCCAAAGCACAATTGAAAACTTTTCGTATCAAATGGGTGTCGCTGAAAGCCGGTTTTAGGACTCAGAACTAACGGATAGGTATCGTCTAGGGTGTTGCTGGGCCAGGTAAAACCACCATTGGTAGGGCGCTTGCGGCAGACCTGTTGCCCCTACGTCGATGCCGACGTCCGTCGAGTGTCATGGCTGAACCGGCTGCGCGAAATCGTTGATGCACACGACGGTTGTGAAAGGGCAGTTCTCGCCTGCTCTGCACTGACCGCCTCCTCTAGGAGCATTCTGGGATTTGGTTTGCCCCATGTGTGGAGCGTGCTGCTGGATGGATCGCAGGGCAAAATCGCTAGCAGGCTGAAAATACGCGAAGACCACTTTCTACCTACGTTACTGCTGCGTAGCCAGATCGCGTTACTCGAGCCCGAACATAGCGGCCTGACACTCATTATCGAATAATCACCAAGCGACTTAGTGCATGCAAACTGCACGGGCTTCGGAGCGAAGAGCGCGCCGGTTCATCCGATTCTTGGGCTTTCAACAGGCTTCAATCAGCTTTAGCATCCCTGCGTAAACACGGAGGACATATGACAAGCCCAACCGCTCTTGACCTACCTATAGTCGACCCACTGCCCGAGGCCACACAAAGATATTTTGATAT
>PYIJ01185383.1_pt1 | contig 13564 bp, 13 predicted proteins | sample 3578051 | NCBI WGS metagenome assembly PYIJ01 (sample SAMN08408021, study PRJNA431606) | Marine metagenome isolate SA_KN192-05_S13_5m, whole genome shotgun... | biome: marine; feature: oceanic pelagic zone; material: water; isolation source: surface water sample, 0.2-0.8 um fraction ... | reverse complement strand
TTTTTCACTAAATCTCCTGCCTTTTCCTTGTAGCAAAAAGCTAGATCAGTACTAAAATAGAACGATACATTGTGAAATATTTCACAAATAGGGAGGGAATGTGATTAATTGGTTACCAATTTTGGTAATGCTATTTATTGGTATAGGTTTTGCAATTGCCTCACTTGGAGTTAGTTATCTATTATCACCTAAAAACCCTACTCCTGAAAAATTAACACCCTATGAGTCTGGTATTTTTCCTGAAGAAGAGCCATCACAAAGATTTCCAGTCAAATTTTATATGGTCGCTATGTTGTATATTGTTTTTGATATTGAAATAATATTTCTTTTAGCGTGGGCTACACGATTTGAGCAACTGGGCTGGTATGGAATAGTTGTCATTTTCATATTTACTTTCTTTGTACTTGAGACCCTATATTATGTTTGGAAAAGAAATGTTCTTGATTGGAATGTTCCGAGAAGACAGAGATACCACGAGCCAGTTCCCAATTACGAAGGGGCTGATCAATAGTGTTTTCACCTGATAATATCTTTACTACAACTATCGATAAAGCCGTACGTTGGTCACGAACTCAATCCATGTGGCCCGTAACTTTTGGTCTTGCATGTTGTGCTATTGAAATGATGGCTGCAGGGTCGGCAAAATATGATTTAGCTAGATATGGAATGGAAGTATTCAGAGCGTCACCAAGACAGGCTGATTTGATGATAGTTGCTGGTAGAGTCTCTCAAAAGATGGCACCTGTTCTAAGACAAGTTTATGATCAAATGGCCGAGCCAAAATGGGTAATTGCAATGGGAGCTTGTTCTTCAACTGGGGGGATGTTTAATAATTATGCTCTTGTACAGGGTGTGGACCACATAGTTCCTGTCGATATATATGTACCGGGATGTCCACCGGGACCACAGTCATTAATGCACGGGATCTTAACACTTCATCAAAAAATCATGGATAGAGAGATAAATAGATAATGATACAAAATTTGGATGTAACAATTGAAGATTATTTTCAAAAAGTTGAAGAATTGAAAAATGATGGATATGAAATGATGGTTGATCTAACTGCTATCGATTGGTTTAGAAAAAAAGATCCTAGATTTGAGGTAGTTGTAAATTTTCTCTCTGTTTCAAAAAATAAAAGAATTTCAATCAAAGTTAAATTGAAAGACGATTTAACAATTCCTTCAATAACGAGTCTTTATCCAAGTGCAAATTTTTATGAAAGAGAAGTATTCGATATGTTTGGAATTAATTTTGAAAACCACCCTGATTTAACAAGAATTCTTATGCCTGATGATTGGGTTGGGCATCCATTAAGAAAAGATTATGGGACTGGAAGAATACCAGTCCAATTTAAAAATGCACCAAAGGTTGATTGATAATGGAAGAAAATAACGACACTATAAAAGACATAGATCTTTGGGCTACTAACTCAGAAGAAGGTGGATGGAACATCTCCTCAACTGACGAAGGTTCGCAAAAAATGCTAGAACAAGAAGATGAAGTAACTACAAAAATTCAAATGGGTTCTGAAGTTATAGATGATTATTTTATAGAAGATGATATTTCTGATGATGAAAGAATGATTTTAAATATGGGACCTCAACATCCATCAACTCATGGCGTCTTAAGATTACAAGTTGAACTTGAAGGAGAAGTAGTAAGAAGAGTACAACCTGTAATTGGGTATCTTCATACTGGGATGGAAAAAACAGGAGAGGAATTAAATTACTTTCAGGGACCCACTAACACAACAAGAATGGATTATCTATCTCCCTTTTTTAATGAACTTGTTTTTTCATTAGCAACTGAAAAACTCTTAGGTATTGAAGTTCCAGATAGAGCTTCAACTATAAGAATATTAATGACTGAACTAAATCGAATTTCCTCACACCTTGTTGCATTAGCAACTGGAGGAATGGATATAGGGGCATTATCAATGATGATTTTTGGATTTAGAGAACGAGAATTAATTCTAGATTTTTTTGAAAAGACAACTGGACTACGTATGAATCATAACTTTATAAGGCCAGGTGGTGTAGCAGCCGACTTACCAGATAATTGGCAAAAAGATATTGAAGAGATATTGAAAGTCATACCTAAAAAACTAAAAGATTATGACGAAATGCTTTTAGATAATCCGATCTGGCAAGGAAGACTAAAGAATGTTGGAATTTTAACTACTGAAGAATGTTTTGCATACGGTATAACCGGTCCAAGTCTTAGAGCTAGCGGATATGCCTGGGACTTAAGAAAAATGCAACCATACTCAGGTATAGATAAATATGAATTTGATGTACCTGTTTTTGAAGAAGGAGATGTTTTTGCAAGATGGAGAATTAAAGTCTTAGAAATTTTTGAAAGCTTAAAAATTGTTGAACAAGCTATGGGGAATATGCCAAAGGGACCATATAAAATTCAAGATAAAAAAATTACACCTCCACCCAGAAAAAGACTAGACGAGTCAATGGAGGCTTTGATCCATCATTTTAAAATATATACGGAAGGATTTAAAGTTCCAGAGGGAGAAGTTTATACGACAGTAGAGTCTCCAAGAGGTGAGCTTGGTTGCTTTATTGTTTCTGATGGATCATCAAAACCATATAGAATGCATGTAAGAGGACCTTCTTTCTGTAATCTCCAAGCTTTACCAGTAGTAATGTCTGACAGCCCAATAGCAGATGCAGTTGCAGCAATAGCCTCATTGGATCCAGTTTTAGGAGATGTTGACAGATGAGCTGGGAAAAAGAATTGGTAGAAAAAGCAAATGAAATTATTGAATTATATCCCGAAAAGAGATCAGCTCTGGGACCACTTCTATATTTAGCCCAAGAAAAAGATGGTTATATATCAAATGATTCAATTGTAGAAATTAGTAACCTTATTGGAATTACTGAAGTTCAAGTAAAATCAGTTGCATCTTTTTACTCCATGTATAAAGAAGAACAAACCGGAAAATACTTACTTAGTGTATGTAAATCGATTTCTTGCGAAATAAATGACTCAAGAAGTGTCATTAATTCAGTAAAAGATTTTACTGGATTAGAAAATTATGAAACTGATTCTGATAAGGTTTTCACTTTTGAAGAAGTTGAGTGTATTGGAGCATGCGGTGGAGCTCCAGCTGTTCAGGTAAATTATGAAACAGTTGAAGGATTGACACCTGAAAAATCAATCCAAATGTGTGAATGGCTTAAAGAAGAGAGACCTAATGTAATTGTTGCTGAAGAGCTACAAGATAAATTTGGAGGTATTAAATCATTCGATTGGGCCATTAAAGACAATACTGGATCATCGTATTCAGTTCCAGGCTTTCAGAACATTGGAACTGCAAAGGAAAAAAGCAAATGAAAGAAACATTATTACTTACAAAGCATATGCGTGAATTTCCTGAAAACAGTCATAAGCTAGAAGTGTTCGAAAAAAACAATGGTTACAGTGCTTTAAAAAAAGTCCTCAAAGATAATGATCCTGAAAGTGTTATTAATGAAATTAAGGATTCAAACATCAGAGGTCGTGGAGGTGCTGGTTTCCCAACAGGAGTTAAGTGGGGATTTCTAGCTGAAGATGAAGATAGATACCTCGTTATTAATGGTGATGAATCCGAACCAGGAACTTTTAAAGATAGAATTTTACTTGAAAGGGATCCACATCAATTAATTGAAGGTGTAGCAATCACATGTTTTGCCTCAAATATCAAAAAAGCATTTATCTACATTAGAGGTGAATATGCAAAACCAGCAAGAAGAGTACAAGATGCAGTTGAACAAGCTTATGAAAAAGGTTATCTAGGCAAGAACATTTTAGGAACAAATTTTTCTTTAGATGTTGTAGTACATCTTGGAGCAGGGGCCTATATATGTGGTGAAGAGACAGCTCTTTTAAATTCATTAGAGGGTAGAAGAGGAGAGCCAAGACTAAAACCTCCTTATTTTCCAGCAGTAATGGGTTTGTACAATAAGCCAACTCTTGTAAATAATGTAGAAACAATATCTTCAGTGCCTTGGATTATCAATAATTCAGGTAAGGAGTATTCAAAATTAGGAGTTGAGGGCTCAACTGGTACTAGAATTTTTAGCTTATCGGGACATGTAAATAACCCTGGAAATTTTGAAATAGAAATGGGTAAAACCTTTGAAGAATTTATATACACATTTGGTAATGGTATAAAAAATAATAAAAGTGTTAAAGCATATATCCCAGGAGGTGCATCTGCTCCATGGTTTACTGGCGATCAATTAGATATAAAAATGACCATTGATGATGTTGCAAATGCTGGATCTATGTTGGGTTCAGGGGCCGTTGTTGTTATGGATGAAAACACAAATTTAGTTTATGCAGCAAAAAGTATTGTCAGTTTCTTTGCACACGAATCTTGTGGTCAGTGTACTCCTTGTAGAGAGGGCACTACGTGGCTAGAAATGATATTAGATAGAATAGCTAGTGGTAGGGGTCGATTATCTGACATTAGTTTATTAATTGACATTTGCGATAACATATCACCTGGCCTTGCATGGCCACCAAAAATGACAACAATATGTCCATTAGGCCCTTCAGCGGTATCTCCAATTACATCATTATTAAATAACTTTTCAGATGAAATCACAAACATGCTTCCAACAAAAATTCCCATTACTCAATGACTGATCAAATTAAAATAAACGTCAATGGTTCAGAAATAATTTCAGAACCTGACCAACTTATTATTGAAGCATGTGAAGATTCTGGAATTCATATACCAAGATTTTGCTGGCATAAAAGAATGGACCCTGTGGGAATGTGTCGTATGTGTTTGGTTGAAATCGAAACTCCTCGAGGTAAAGCTTTGGTTCCTTCTTGTACCACAAAGGTATCAGAAGATTTAGTTGTAGATACTGAATCTGATGTTGTAAAAAAAGCTCAAGAAGGAGTTCTAGAGTTTTTATTAATCAATCACCCTCTTGATTGTCCAGTTTGTGATAAGGCTGGAGAATGTCCTTTACAGGATCAAACAATGGCTTATGGACCTGGTGAGTCACGATTTGTTGAAGATAAAAGACATTTTGAAAAACCTATTCCAATTTCAGAAATAATTTTACTTGATCGAGAAAGATGCATATTATGTGCTCGATGTACAAGGTTTTCTGATGAAATATCTGGAGATCCTTTGATCGAATTTATTCAGAGAGGAAATAAAACACAAGTAAATACTTTTCCTGATGAACCATTTAGATCATATTTCTCTGGAAATACAGTACAAATTTGTCCAGTTGGGGCACTCACATCTTCATCATATAGATTTAAAGCACGTCCATGGGATTTAAAAAAAGTTTCGTCAACCTCAAATTGTTCATCAGTTGGGTGTTCAGTTGAATTAAACGTATCACAGAACAAAATGTTAAGAATTTTAGGTGAGGATAACGAATATACAAACCAAGGATGGCTTTCTGACAAAGGCCGATACAACTTTGAGTATCTGCATTCGGAAAAGAGAATTCAATCACCATTATTAGTTGATAATCCAAGCAAAGAGTTAAGTGTAAATGAATCCATGGAAATAATAGGTGATCAAATTCTTACCGATATAGATACGAATATAAGTTTTATAGTTGGGCACAACAGTACAAATGAAGAATACTTTGCATTGAATAGTTTTATAAAAAGCCTTAACGAAAACAAAAAAGAAATATCAATCCAAGACTTAAATGTTTATATAAGTGATGATTATTTGCATGAAGGATATTTTGATGACAGCTACTCACTTGGACAAATTAAAGATTTAGATTCAGCAGATACAATAATTTTATGGTCCCAAGATATCAAAGATAATTTACCTACATTGTATTTACGAATAAAACAAGCTGTTAAAAATGGAAAAAAATTAATTATATTTGGTCATACCAACACAGCTATGAAAAATCTTTCAGAAGAGTACTTTGGCGAAGAAGTAGTGTCTAAAAATTTTGAATTTAACATTGAAATATCTGATATTCCAAACCTTTCAAGACTTATAAATGGTAAAGAAGTCTTAGCAATTGTTGGCAAATCTTCACCTATTCAGAATATGGAACCAGTTTCAAAATTAATAAATCATTTGAATGAAAACTCAAATCTCAAAATTCTTAACTGCTTTGCAAAAGGAAATACATTCGGAGCCCTTCAAAATTTAGATCTAGTAAAAGGTATAAATGATTTTGTAGATGAATTCGATAGTTCTAGAAAAAATTTGATATTTACCATAGGATCAAATCCAGTAAACAATTCAATTTATAGTCAAAAAATTAAGAGTCATTTGATAAGCGCTGATTATGTAGTTGCTCTAGATTTATTCAAAAACGAAACCACAGAATTGGCAGATATTATTCTTCCAACAACTTCCTTTACTGAAAAAGAAGGGACCTTTACTAATCTTGAAATGAGAACGTTGATGCAAAACAAAATACTACCTGCTCCAGGATCGTCTTTGAATGAATGGGAATACTGGGCAATGTTACTTGGTAAAGTTGGTTTGGAACAATCTTACGATTCTGAAATTCAGTTAAATTCATTGTTGTGTGAAGAATATACAAATAAAGATAACCTTCCATCTTTTGATAATTTAAATAATCCATCAAATCTAGATGGGATAATGAATTCAAAGCCAATCAAAATTGAAACGAAGAATAATAGATTAGAAAATCTAGAAATATTGTTCGTACACAGACTTTATGGGGATACATCATCACAAATTAATTCTCCGTCCATATCGATGTTAGGTTCTGAACGGTTTATAGAAATGAATTCAGCAACATTTTATGGATCTTATATGCTTATAAGCAATGTTGTTACTCTTTCACAGGATGGTAATTCAATTCAGGTAAATGTTAATATAAACGATTCTCTTCCAGACAACTTGCTAGTTATCCCAATCAATAGAAGAGGTTTTCAAAATCTTGATCCTGAAAAAAAGGTTGAGTTAGAGGTAGCAAGGAATAGGGAGCAATTAAGTGTCAGTTGAGCTTATTCTTGCATTAATTAAACCATTACTTGGATTGGGACTTTTACTAACTAACACAATACTTTTAATCTGGCTTGAAAGAAAAGTGGTTGCAGGAATGCAATCTAGAGTTGGCCCGGATCGGGCAGGTCCTTTTGGTATTCTACAGACACTTGCAGATGCTATAAAACTATTGTTAAAAGAACAAATATTGCCTATGAAAGCAGATAAGGCAATGTACCTTTTGGCTCCTATTATTGCTTTAGTTCCATCTTTTCTAATTTTTATGATCATACCTTTAGGTCCTGGTTTTGATCTAGCAATTGGAGGAGAATCACAATTTATAAATATGGTCGGAGCCGATATTAATGTTGGTGTTTTATTTTTTCTAGCAATAAGCTCATTGGCTGTATATAGTGTTGTCCTGGCTGGATGGTCTTCTGGTTCAAAGTATCCATTACTTGGGGGAGTACGAGCTTCTGCACAAATGATTTCATATGAGGCTGCCATGGGTCTGTCTTTAGTACCTGTCATTTTGTATTCAGGATCGATGTCTATGTCAAAGATAGTTGAAAGTCAAGCAGGGACTTTATCAAGCACAATTCCTTTAGTTGATTCAATTGTCGGGTTCATTCCTAATTGGAATATTTTTCCACAGTTTTTAGCTTTTGGAATATTCTTTGTTGCTTCTATTGCAGAAGTAAATAGAGCACCATTTGATCTCGTTGAAGCAGAACAAGAATTAGTTGGTGGTTTTCATACTGAGTACTCGGGATTTAGGTTTGCAATGTTTTTCCTAGCTGAATATATAAATATGTTTAACATGTGTGCAATTACAGCCACTTTCTTTTTAGGTGGTTGGCTAGGACCAACTTTTGAGGGTATTTTACCTGCTTTCCTTACTGCACTTATGCCAACTATTTGGCTTGGTGTAAAGACCTTTGGATTATTATTCGTATATTTTTGGATCAGAGCAACTCTACCTAGATTACGATACGATCAACTTATGGAGTTAGGTTGGAAAAGACTTATACCTCTTTCATTAATTTGGTTAATGATTTCTGCCGTAGTTCTTGGCATCAGAAATTTTGGATTACCTTGGAGTTAGATAAATAATGAGCGCAGGATACGATTTAGTAAAAGGTTTAAAAGTAACTTTTAAAGAGTTATTTAAAAAATCTGTAACAGACAAATACCCAAAAGAATTTAGAAAAAAACCACAAAGATTTCATGGAAGACATGTGCTTAATAAATACGAAGATGGTATGGAAAAATGTATTGGTTGCGAGTTATGTGCTGGTGTATGTCCAGCACAATGTATTTATGTAAGAGGAGAAGATAATCCAGAAGAACAACCAATTAGCCCAGGTGAGAGGTACGGATTCATCTACGAAATAAATATGCTTAGGTGTATTTATTGTGCATTATGTGTTGAGGCGTGTCCAACTGAGGCAATTACGATGACTTCTTTATTCGAAATGAGTATTGGAACACGAGATGAAGCAGTATTTGATAAAGAAGTTTTACTAGTTGGCGATGATGGCACACCAAAAAGTCACGAAAAACAAACCTTACTTACAAATTTTAACGAGTTAAAAACCTCAGATGGGTGGATGAGGGCTACTTCCTCAAATGGCAATCCAGATTACCAAAACACAGTTAGTTGGACAGGCTCTTTAGGAGTGGGAAAAAGGGATCCAGAAAAAGGTCAATTTTTAGAGGAAGAATAGTTTGATAGAGTTATTACTTTTTGCAATACCAGCCACGTTATTGATTCTGGGAGCATTAATTGTAGTCTTTGCAAAAAACCCGGTCCATAATGCTATGGGTTTAGTACTTACACTAACTTCCTTGGCAATATTGTACATTACTCTAAATGCAACTTTTGTAGCAATGGTACAAATGCTTGTTTATGCAGGTGCAGTAATGACATTGTTTCTTTTTGTAATAATGATGATTGGAGTAGATAAACCTGAACAAACAAAAGAACAAATAAAAGGCCAAAAATTATTAATTTCTGGGACTTTGATCTTATTGATTGCAACCATAACTTTTGTTGGATTACAGAATGGACTAAATTGGAATTTGTTATTTTCACAGGCTGAAAATTCATTTGAAGGAACACCCTCTTTATTAGCTTCAGCACTATTTACTTCATGGGTACTTCCATTTGAAATAATATCTATTCTATTAATTGTTGCAACTACTGCTGCTTTAGCGCTTGCTTACGAATTCAAAAAAAGTAGTGATAATGGTTGAAGTAACTACTGATTGGTACCTAACATTATCTGCGATATTATTCTCTATTGGTTTCTTAGGTATGATGGTTCGAAAAAATGCATTAATTATGTTTATGTGTATCGAACTTATGTTGAACGCGGTGAACTTAACATTTATTACTGCATCAAATCATCTTGGATTGGTAGATGGTCAGATTGCGGTATTTTTTGTTCTTGTTGTTGCTGCAGCAGAAGTAGTAGTAGGTCTTGCAATTATTGTTTCAATATTTAAGAAACAAGAATCTGCTTCTGTTGATATGTTGAGTTCCTCGAAAGGATAAAGTTGAGTATTTTAATTTTAGCTGTAGTTTTAATTCCTCTACTTACTGCATTATTTTTAAAAGTAACAGGAAAGTTTTTAAATGAGTTGCTCACAAATTTTATAACTCTCAATGCTGCAATGTTGTCTGTTGGAGTTTCATTTTTTTTATTTGGTTACATTTTTTTGGATAAATTCAAACCATTAAAATTTGAATTATTTCAGTGGTTTCCAAATCCAGAAATTAATTTTGAATTTTATCTTGATGGTCTTTCAGGAATAATGATGGTTTTGATTTGTAGTCTGAGTCTAGTAATACAGCTTTTTTCAACCTCTTACATGAGCAAAGATGAAAAATACACAAAATATTTTGAATATTTTAACTTTTTTGTTTTCTCAATGTTACTTCTTGTTTTATCTGGAAATTTTTTGGTTATGTTTTTTGGCTGGGAGCTTGTTGGATTAAGTTCCTATCTTTTAATTTCATTTTGGTCAGAAAAAAAATCTGCATCTAGGGCAGGAAACAAAGCATTTATTTTAAATAGGATAGGTGATTTCGGTTTTCTTATTGGTCTTATGATGATACTTAACCAGTATCAAACTTTTAATTTTTTGAATATTTTTAATTCTACACTAGAAAACAGACCTGAAAATCTTGACATAATGATATTGTTTTTATTATTAGGAGCTTTTGGAAAATCAGCACAGTTTCCCTTATTTAGTTGGCTACCAGACGCTATGGAGGGACCTACTCCAGCAAGTGCACTAATTCATGCTGCAACAATGGTTACAGCAGGAGTTTTTATGCTTGTAAGAATTTCTCCAATATTACAATTTTCAGAACTTGGAAGTTTGACGATAATAAGTTTGGGTCTTTTAACTGCTCTAATTGCTGCTTTTGCTGCTATCAATCAAGATGATATAAAAAAAGTATTGGCATATTCAACTATTTCACAACTTGGATTTATGTTCATTGCCATTGGCGCAGGAGCCTATGTTGCCGCTATATTTCATCTTGTAACCCATGCATTTTTTAAGGCATTATTATTTCTCGGAGCGGGTGCAGTAATTCACGAAATGCATCATGAACAAAACATATATAAAATGGGCGGTCTGAGAAAAAAGATGCCAGTAACTGCAGCAATGATGGGAATTGGAACTTTAGCAATATCTGGTATTCCACCCTTAGCTGGATTTTGGTCAAAGGATGAAATATTAGCCTCGGTATTTTCTAGAGGAGGTATTTACTATGTTTTTTGGGCCCTATCTCTTTTAGCTGCATTTATGACTGCTTTTTATATGGGAAGGCATTGGCTATTAATTTTTGTGAAAGAACCATCTAATGAATTAGAAAATGTAAATGAAGCACCAAAAAATATGACAAGACCATTGATTCTACTTGGCCTTTTTTCAATTTTTATTGGATTTATAAATACACCTTTCTTTCATGGGTTAGAAAAAGTGTTACATGAAACTCTTTATAACGTAGAAGTTACACACCTCCCAAAAGGTATAACTCTTGCAGTTTTGGCATTTTTATCAATTGGAGCAGGTTTTACTGGTCTTGCACTTGCATATTTAATTTATATCTTTGATATATTTAGCTACTTTAAAATAAAAATACCTTTTTTAAATCAATTTAAAAAACTTTCAAAAGACGTTCTTTATTTAAATAAAATTGGGAATCTAATTTTTGTAAAAGGAATGAAATCATTTTCAAGAAGAGTGGCCGTAAGTGTTGATGGTATGACTATAGATGGACTTGTAAATGGAGTAGCAAGATCATTTTTAAAATCATCGCAACAAATTTCATTTTCACAAAATGGTCTTGTTAGAAGCTATGTTGTTTATTTTGGTCTTTTCATGTTGGCACTTATTTTTGTATTTTTATTATCACCTGGAGTTTTATCATGATAATTTTGATTTACAGCTTTATATTTCTTCCAGTAATTAATTCAATATTAATTTTTCTTATTCCTGACAGAAGGAAAGAACTATTCAGACCTTTAACGGTTTATTTAAGCTTGGTTCCACTAGGTCTTTGTTTATACATGTTTGTAAACCAAAATTTAAAAACAAGCTTTTTAGAAGTTGATTCAATATCTTGGATTACAGCATATGGAATCGATTTGATTATTGGATTTTCTGGAATGTCATTTTTACTAATTACATTGAATTGTTTGCTTGTCTTACTGTCAATTCTCTCAGTAAATCAAGAATATGGAGAAAGTAAAGGATTTCTTGGATCAATCATGCTATTACAAGCTGCTGTAAATGGAGTATTCTTGGCGGGTGACCTAGTTTCACTGTTCATATTTTTTGAAGCCTTACTAATTCCAATGTATTTCTTAATGGGCATCTGGGGTGGAGCTAATAGAAGATATGCAACAATTAAATTTATTTTATATACAGTTTTTGGTTCAATTTTTATACTCGCTGGAACAATATATACAGGAGTTTTAAGTTATATTTCATCTGGAAAATTTGCATTAGATTTTGCATCAATTGCAGCTATGTCAATTACGACTAGCCAGTCAGAAATATTATTTTTATTATTTACATTTGGCTTCCTTATAAAAGTACCTCTCTTTCCTCTTCATACATGGTTACCCGATGCTCACGTGGAAGCACCAACCGCAGGAAGCATTTTGTTAGCTGGTGTTCTTTTAAAAGTTGGAGCATATGGAATCTTACGAGTGTCAATTCCTTTTTTTACAGAAGGATTCCTTAGGTACCAATTCATAATTGCATTTCTTTCTGTGGTAGGGATAATTTATGGTGCAATCGTAGCAATTGTCCAAATAGACATTAAAAAATTGATTGCATATTCCTCAATTAGCCACATGGGTTTTGTAATGCTTGGTATTTCAGCTGGCAGATATTTGAGTCTTGAAGGTGCTGTAATTCAAATGATAAATCACGGCATCACTTCAGGTGCATTATTTATGCTTGTTGGATTTTTGTATGATAGAAGACACACCAGGAGAATATCTGACTTTGGAGGTCTGAGAAAATCAATGCCAATTTATGCAGCAATATTTTTATTTACATCATTTGCTTCAATAGGATTACCTGGACTAAATGGTTTTGTAGGCGAATTTATGATTTTAATGGGAAGCTATCCTACATTTAAGGTTCTTACTTCAGTCGCAGCATTTGGAGTTGTACTTGCAGCAATTTATATGCTTTGGGCTTATCAAAGAATGTTTAATGGACAATTAGATAATGATGAAAATTCTGTATTAAAAGATTTAAGCTCAAAAGAACTCGTAGCAGTTGGTCCATTACTTGTTTTAATGTTGTTTATTGGAATATATCCAAGTTTTATAGAAAGCTACGTTGTTCAAGATGTATCAGTGATTTATGAATCTATTAGTAATCTAATAGGAGTTTCACAATGAGTGAAATTAGCGCCGCAATAGGTTTTAATTTAATAGTAGTTTCTCCAACAATAGCTTTAGTTGGGACAGCTTTGGTCCTTCTATTTTTCACAATCACTATTGAATCAAATGAAATTGTAAAACAATCTATTACATTTGTAGGAATACTTGTGACTTTGTTTTGTGTATTTTTAAAGTTTGGATTGTTTTTTGAGAACGGAATAAGTTCATACTTCACTCAAAAAATTTTATTAGACGAATTTTCTCTTTTTGGAAATGTCTTAATTTCACTAATTTTATTATTTAATTTTTTACCAATTTGGGATTCATCAAAACAATTAAAAGAAAAAACAACTGAGGCAATAATTCTAATTCTGATGAGTGCTTCAGGCTTCATGTTAATGATTGACTCTGAAAATTTAATAATGTTATTCATTGGTTTAGAGATAGGATCTATTAGCTTATATGCTCTGGCTGGTTTAAATAGAGGTGACAAACTGAGTAATGAGGCTTCCTTAAAATATTTTCTCTTAGGATCGCTCGCATCTTGTATATTGATTTATGGGGTCTCTTTAGTATATGTATCCTTTTCAGTATTTAGCGTTTACAACTTTGCCTTAGGTCTCGCCTATGTCGGACCGGATTCTGTACCACTTACAACATCAATAGGTGTTTTACTTATTTTTATTGG
>PYIJ01270815.1_pt1 | contig 13583 bp, 9 predicted proteins | sample 3578051 | NCBI WGS metagenome assembly PYIJ01 (sample SAMN08408021, study PRJNA431606) | Marine metagenome isolate SA_KN192-05_S13_5m, whole genome shotgun... | biome: marine; feature: oceanic pelagic zone; material: water; isolation source: surface water sample, 0.2-0.8 um fraction ... | reverse complement strand
TGACAAAGCCTGCGTGAAAGCAACGAACGCCTCCAATTTCTGCATAGCAGCGCCCGATGCTATCGCTTGTTCGGCAGCAGCAATGCTTGAAGCCAGCGACTCAGTCACCCCTGATACATAAATCCCAGCGCCTGCATTCAGCGCAATGATGGCGCGCGCCTTGATGCTGCTTGCATCATCGTCACCAGCCAGCGCGCCGCGAATCAAACGCGCTGAATCGGCTGCGGTCTCTACCTTCAGGCCATCCAAGCTGTCATGAGCATGACCCAAAGCGGCGGGATCAATGTCGATCGGCGAGATTTCACCGGCTTTTAATTCATAGCCCCGGGTCGGTGCTGCGATGGAGATCTCGTCGAGCCCGTCGTCGCTGTGAAGGACCAACGCGTGCTCACTGCCTAACCGGGCCAGCGCCTGAGTCAGGGGCTCGCAGAGCGCCGCATCGTAAACGCCAAGCACCTGCCTTTTCACCCCTGCGGGGTTCGTCAGCGGGCCCAGTAAGTTAAAGAGGGTGCGCAGCCCAAGCTCACGCCGCGGACCGACGGCGTGCTTCATAGCCCCGTGATGTGCTGGCGCAAACATGAAGCCCAGGCCCACTTTCTGAACGCAGGCGGCAATTTGCTCAGGGCTTACGTTAAGGTTCACGCCCAGTGTCTCGAGCACATCGGATGAACCGCTACTACTCGAGACCGACCGGTTGCCGTGCTTGGCGACCTGCGCGCCTGCGGCTGCGGCAACAAAAGTGGCAGCGGTGGAGACATTGAACAGGTTAGCGCCATCGCCTCCTGTTCCCACCAGATCGATCACATGGTCACCAGTCACGGAGACAGGAGTCACCAACTCGCGCATCACCTCTGCGGCGCCGGTAATTTCTTCAATGGCCTCGCCTTTCATACGCAGGGCCACCAGCAACGCACCAATCTGTGCCTGAGACGCCTCGCCTGTCATAACCGTCGTCATCACGGCGCGCATCGCCTCGCGGGAGATATCTCTCCCCTCCACCCACTGCTCGAGTGCCTCTTGGAGCGTCATGTTGGTTTGTCCGCTAGTAGCTCAGGCACATCGTGCCAGAAACTGACCCAGCATGGCGTGGCCGTGTTCGGAGAGAATGGACTCGGGGTGAAACTGCACGCCCTCAATATCAAGCTCGCGATGACGCAGCCCCATGATCGCCTCTTGGGCACCGCTGGTGTCCTTTGTCCAGGCAGTGACCTCAAGGCAGTCGGGTAGCGAGTCTGCCTCGACCACTAGGCTGTGATAACGGGTAGCGGTGAATGGGCTGGGCAAATCTTTGAACACCCCCTCACCCGTGTGATAAATGGGGCTGGTTTTACCGTGCATCACTTTTTGCGCGCGGACAATCTGGCCGCCAAAAACGGCGCCAATGCTCTGCTGTCCGAGACAAATGCCAAATATCGGCACCTTGCCGGCGAAGTGCTCGATCACCGACATGGAAATACCCGCCTCCTTGGGTGAGCAGGGGCCGGGGGAGACGCAGATTCCCTTGGGCGCCCGCGCTTCGATATCAGCTAGACTGATCGCGTCATTGCGCTGCACGTCGACTTCTGCGCCCAACTCCCAAAGATATTGGACGACATTCCAAGTGAATGAATCGTAGTTGTCGATCATCAAAATCATGGTGACACCGAATCAAGCTCCTAAACTGCCGCGAAAAGACCGCCTTTTACGCGAAATCGCCTGAAAAAGCATCACCAAAGCAGAAAATAGCCGAAAATCCTTGAAAAGGGAGCGATCTCCCGTAAAAAACCGCGTAATCTCAAGCCGACGGAGAATCCATGCGCCGATGTAACCAGGCTGGTCATTTTGCCGCAACCTTGAAGCTATTATTGCCACCAGCAACAGTTTGGCAAGGACGTTGCCCGCTGACGGCTATCCAGATACTGGCTTTTGATTTGGGTTGTAGGTTACTAAGCACTAACTTCTTATGGCACTGCGTCGCTATGCCGCAAAATTACCCCCGAGAGCTGCCCCCGCAAACCTTACCTCGGGGGAATAATCGACGGGGTGATTGCGTCAATATACACATGCTGAAAACTGGTGAAGAGTGCTCTAGGGTGCTAATTTCATCAGCCCTTGCAATTCGCACGGCGCTCCGAACATGAAGCAATTGACACGCACTCTTGCGCAATCCGCAAGGGAGACATGCAGAACAGCAGTCACCGCCTCCATGGCGGTTTTTTTGCTGCCTGCCTTGGTGTCGAGCGGTGCTACGGCGGACACCATTTTCAAACACGGTGGTCACACCTACAAAATCGTAACTGAGCCCGCAAGCTGGCCTGAGGCCTTAGAGCGCGCCCGCGCTATGACGCTGGGGTCTAACGTCGGCTATCTGGCTAGGATCGACTCATCTCGGGAAAATACGGCGATATTGAATGCCGCGATGAATCATCTCTCCGAGGAGCAGCTTGAAAAGACCTTGGCAGAAGATGGCTCCGATGCTCCCTTTATCTGGCTTGGCGGGTCTGATGCTGACTCGGAAGGGGTCTGGATTTGGAGTAATAATGGCGATCAGTTCTGGAGTGGTGACTTCAACGGGTCCGGCGTTGCAGACCGTTTCACTAATTGGGGCGTGCAGCCAGACAGCGCGACGGGAGATGAGGATGCGCTTGCGATGGGCTTGGGTGACTGGCCTGAGCCCTTCTTCGACCTAGGGGCTACCGGGCAATGGAACGATCTGGATGTCGAAACGACGCTGATGTACGTCGTAGAATTTGACGGCACGTCCGACCTCAGGGTTGCCATTGAAGAGCCTATAGCGGCTGGCATGCACTCTGGCATTGGCATGATCCGGGGTTGGGCCGTCTCCAGCAACGCCATTGAGCGTGTTGAGGTGTTTATCGACGGTGAATACCTTTATGACATCCCTCACGGTGGTAAACGCCGAGATGTCGGCAACGTCTTCGAGGAGATACCCAATTCAGATCGGTCTGGCTATGCCGCAGCGGTTAATTTCAGCGGGCTGGAGAGAGGCGATCATGTCTTGGTGATCCGGGTGACTGACAGCTTTGGCTCCGTTAGTGAGCGCTCTGTCGAGTTCGGCACCGCACGGTTTGAAAAAAGCTACATTCCCCCCGACGATTTTGTAGAGCTTGGGTGGGCGGGTATCTCCGCTTTAGGCAGAAGCATCAGTATCCGAGGGGCGTGGATCGGCGAGCAAACCTATAACATTACGTTAGAGTGGCGCCCAGAGTCGCAGAAATTCGAAGTCACCAGCATCAAACCTCAGTAGCCTCGATAAAGTCGCGTCACTGAAGGCGCGTTAACAAACGTTTTCCGGACTGAATTCGGCGTGCACCTTACTGGTGAGATGCCAGGGATAACAACCGGAAGCAGTCGCAACCGTACTAACCGCACATAGCTATTGCGCGGAGCATAGCTCGGGCCTTGTTGAGCGTCTCTTCCCATTCCAACGCCGGTATTGAATCGGCGACAACGCCGGCTCCCGCTTGCACGATCACACGCTGGTCCTTGATCAAAGCCGTCCGGATTGCGATGGCAGTATCCATTTCTCCCGCCCAAGACAGGTAGCCCACTGCGCCGCCGTAAATGCCCCGCTTGATGGGCTCCAGTTCATCAATGATTTCCATCGCACGTAGCTTGGGCGCGCCGCTCAACGTCCCCGCGGGCAAGGCCGCTTTCAGTGCATCGATCGCTACGATGTCATCTCGCACCGCCGCGGTGACGTTAGAGACAATGTGCATGACGTGGGAGTAACGCTCGACGACCATCTGCTCGGTGAGCCGGACGGAACCTGCCTTGGCAACACGACCGACATCGTTGCGGCCCAGATCGATCAGCATCAGGTGCTCAGCGATCTCCTTTTTGTCGCTCAACAGATCTGCCTCGAGCGCTTCATCCTCATCGGCAGAGCTGCCGCGCTTACGAGTGCCTGCAATAGGTCGGACGGTGACCTCGCCGCCCTCAAGGCGGACCAAAATCTCAGGTGAGGAACCCACTATCTGAAACTCACCCAGGTCGACAAAGTAGAGATAGGGGGAAGGGTTCAGATTGCGCAGCGCGCGATACAGCGTCAAGGGCGATTGCGCGAAGGGGATCGTCATGCGCTGCGACGGGACGACCTGCATCACGTCTCCCCGCAAAATGTAGTCCCTAATAACGGATACCCAATCTTCAAAGGTTTCCTGCGTGGTCGAAAACTCAACCTGTGACTCCACGTCGCGCGTATCGAGCGGCCTCAGCGAGACGGGCTCGAGTGGTAGCCCCGGCTGCGCAAGCCGAGCCTCCAACGCATCGAGGCGATCCATCGCGCGCCTATAGGCATCGGGTAAAGCAGCGTCGGCATTGACTACTAAAGTCAGTGCGCCGGCCAGGTTATCGAACACGACCACTTCCTCGGAGAGTGTCAGCCAGATATCCGGCACCCCGAGCGTGTCCTCAGGGCAGCTTTGGGCAAGCCGCTGTTCCACGTAGCGCACGGTGTCGTATCCAAAATAACCCACCCAACCACCATGGAACATTGGCAGGTGCGCCATTGGAGCGCTGCGATACCGACCTACGATCTCATCAATGGCCGCGAGGGGGTCAGGCCCTTCAATGACTTCACTGGGTGCGCCACCATCAAAAAGGGTCAGCGTGTGGCCGTTTACCGTGAGCCAGCGCGAGGCGGGCAGACCGATAATGGAGTATCGGCCCCAGCGCTCACCACCCTGAACCGATTCAAATAAATAAGAATGAGGACCGCTGGCAAGTTTGTTGTAGGCCGACAGCGCCGTCTCGGTGTCAGCCAGCAGGGCTCGGCTGACCGGTATTCGGTTAAAGCCTTTAGATTGGAGCGCAGTGAACTCGCGCTGGGACACTGACTCGCTCATGCGACTACAGCAACTTCGAGTTCCTGCCGCATTTTATCGATCACTGCCTGATAGTCGGGCTGATTGAAAATCGCTGAACCGGCCACAAAAGTATCGGCGCCCGCCTCAGCGATTTCACCAATATTAGCCGCGCTCACGCCGCCGTCGACTTGAAGACGAATGGGAAGCGCTGCCGCGTCGATCATTGCCCGCGCCTCGCGCAATTTAGGGAGGGTCGAGGAGATAAATGACTGACCACCAAAGCCAGGGTTCACCGACATCAGCAGCACCATATCCACCTTATCCATCACATACTTCAGAGGTTCGAGCCCTGCCGCGGGATTAAATACCAGGCCCGCCTGGCAGCCCGCATCACGAATCAGCTGTAGCGAACGATCAACATGAATAGACGCATCCGGGTGCAAACTGATTACGCTAGCACCGGCATCAGCAAACATACCGATGAGTGCGTCGACGGGCTCAACCATGAGATGCACGTCAATAGGCGCAGTAACGCCGTGGTTGCGAAGCGCCTGACACACCATGGGGCCAATCGTGAGATTAGGCACATAGTGATTATCCATGACATCAAAGTGGATCCAGTCGGCGCCGGAGGCAAGCACTTGCTCGACCTCCTCGCCCAAACGCGCGAAATCAGCAGAGAGTATGGAGGGCGCAATCACAAAAGGCTGCATGAGGTCCGCTCGGTATCGATTTTTGCGTATGTTACTGCCTCAACGGAGTCGACGCGACTGATCAGAGAGCGTTAAACGTTGAGCGCCGCCAGACGCTCAGGCGTGCCGACGTCGTTCCATACGCCTTCAAACCTCTCACCCGATAAGTGCCCCTGCAGAATGGCGTCATCAAGGAGCGGTTTGAGTGCGCGCTTGCCGCGCTCGTAACCGGCAAAAAAATCGGCTGCGTAGAGTGCAATGCCGCTAAAGGTCAGCGTATTTCTTGATCGGGCTTCAGAGGTCACAGTGTCTTCAGGTTGCTCCACCTTGCCGTCAACCAGGCGAAAATCGCCCCCGGGATGATGGGTTGGATTGTCAACCAACACCAAGCGGCCCTGCCCGGAATCAATGGCTCTATCGATCAAGCGCTTGAAGGGATAGTCGCAGTATACATCACCATTGACCACGATAAAGGGCGCTTCACCGAGGAGTGGCAGGGCTTCAATGATCCCCCCCGCCGTTTCCAGCGGCGCCGCCTCTCTGGATACCCGGATGCGAAGGCCCCAGCGACCGCCATCGCCACAAAAGGCGGCGACCTGGTCTCCAAGGTATGAGGCATTAACCACCACTTCGCTGATCCCGGCGTCGCGCAAGCGGACCAGGTGATGCTCGAGCAAGGGCACACCGCCGACCTTTAGAAGCGGCTTCGGGGTCTCATGGGTAAGGGGGCGCATCCGCCTGCCCTCCCCCGCCGCAAGAATCATTGCTCTCACCAGCGTGACCTATTCTGCATAGCCAGCCCGTTTAGCACTCATCGGTCCGCTGACCGCTGTACCAGTGCTGACTGGCTACCTTCGGCATCACTGCTTCCTCAAACCAATCTGAGAAAGCGCCAACCGCGGGCTCCGCGTGATATCGCGCCAAAGCCTCGCGCACATAGTCGAGCACCAGCGGTAAGTCATTTAGGTAATCGGGCTTCTGGTCGCGCAAACACAACCGCGCAAAAACACCCATGACACGGAGATGCCGTTGCAGCCCTACCAGATCAAACTGGCGTGCGAAGGCTTGTGCATCATCGGAGATCCCCACCCCCTGCGCCATCAGCTGCTCACGGTAAGCACCCAACCAGCGGAGCTGATCGTCTCTCGGCCAGCAGATGTAACAGTCCTTGAGCAGAGAGACAGGGTCGTAAGTCACAGGCCCCAGCACCGCATCCTGAAAGTCGATCATGCCCAAGCGGCCATCAGCGAGACACATTATGTTGCGGCTGTGAAAATCGCGGTGCACCACGCACTGCAATTGCTCCCTGAAAACGGAGACAAGCAGAGCCAGCAACTCCTGCCAGATTGCTGATGGCAGATCTGCTTGGGCGAGGCCGAGATGTTTTTGCAGAAACCACTCGGGGAACACTGATAATTCGTCTGCAATCCGCTGCGCGTCGAATACCGGCAGATCGGCATCGACGCAAGGTATGGTCGCCAACCCGCTAAGTTCCCCTAGCGCCTGCGAATACAGGTTATCCGCGGTAGCAGGCGTGAGCCTTACCGAAAGCAATACATCCCCAAAATCCTCCATGAGAAAGAAGCCGCTGTCGAGGTCGCTCGCTAGTAGCGAGGGCACCGTAAGTCCCGCTCGATGCAATAATTTTTGAACTGCGAGAAAGGCCTCGTTGTTCTCTGACGGCGGAGACGACGCGGCAATCAGCGTTTCATCGTCAGTCGACATCACGAGCGGGGGCTCAGACGGTTCGTTCGGAGAAGCCTGTTCCGTTATCGCCGAGTCGCCGGCACCGGGGACGTGACTGGATGTTGCGGGCGACCCTGCGGACAGCGACACACGAAAATATCGCCGAGGACTAGCATCGCCGGCTATCTGGCGCACATTCAGTGCGGCTTCCGGCACTTGCAGCACCCTGGAGAGCCACCGACACAGCTGCGCTGGCGGTTGCGCGGTCTGCATATTGTGGTGTGATTTCTCGCGGTCTGACAATCGATGTCCCCAGTTCGGACCGATCCTGAAGCAGGCATTATGACCCCCTTCTTGACATCAATCGAATGGGAGGCAAGCGGACGCCGCATGCTTTATGATTCTGGGCCCGACCCGGATCGATCACTCCACTTGCCTTTAACCAGCTCAGCCACCTTCTTTGCGCGACAGCCGCTTGTTATGAGCGTGCTCACTGCGTCTGTGAGCCTGACCTCAGGGCTTGTGCAGGCTGACGGTCTCACCGAGGTCTCAGTAGCGCCGTGGCCGGACTGGACGCCGATCAAGGTCATTCCCCTTGATCAGGCCGCACTTCGTTGCCGGCAATGTCAGGGGCAGTTTCTGGATCCTCTGGCGAATGTCGACCAGAGCGCACTGCCGGGTGAGGCTGATCTGGAGGTGACAGCAGACGACAGCGAAGTCACCGAAACCAAGCTCTATTTCAATGGCAACGTCAGTGTGCAGCAGGGATACCGAAGCGTTACCGCTGATGCGGTGGAGATAGATCGACAGAACCAAACCGCAGTGGCATCAGGGAACGTGACCCTGCGTGAGCCCGGCATCGTGATGACCGGCTCGGAGATTCGGTACAACAGTGTGTCTGAGCAAGCTGATCTGAGCCATGCCCAATATGTCCTTCATGATCGCCAGCTGTCCGGCAGTGCCCAGGCCCTGACTCGGCACGCTGACGGCAACATCGCGATCAGCGAGGGCGCCATGACCTACTGCGCACCGGATGATCCTTCCTGGGTGCTCTATGCCGAGTCGCTAACAATTGATCCCGAACAGGGAGAGGGTGAGGCTTGGGGCGCAAAACTGAAGGTCGAGGGGGTGCCCGTTCTTTATCTCCCGTGGGTGCAATTCCCCATCGATTCGCGCCGAAAAACTGGGCTGCTGTTTCCCGACATAGGGAGTGACAGTCGCGGTGGACTGGATATCACTCAGCCCATTTATTTCAATCTGGCGCCCAATTACGACGCACTTTACCGCCCACGTCACATAGAAGAGCGAGGGCTATTACACCAAGGGCAAGGGCGCTGGTTGAGTGACACGGCCGGCTATTGGGAGATGAACGGCGGCTGGATTGGCGATGACGAGCGCTACCAGAATGCCAACCCCACAAATAATTCCCACCGGTGGCTGTTTAACACGCAACACAATGGGGAATTCGGCCCCGCGTGGCGAACCAAAATTGCCTACACCCGGGTCAGCGACCCGGAGTACATACGAGACCTCGACAACAACCGGCTCAGCGCGCAGCGCCAAACCGCATTACAGCAGCTGGGTAGAGTCGACTGGTTAGGAGAAGACTGGCAGGTTCGCCTGGACGTGGAGAGATTTCAGTCCCTCGCCGACGATATTCGTAACGACTACCAGAAGCTGCCACAGATCACCGCGAGGTGGCGTGGCGACCAGAACTGGATGGGCGTAGAACCGATCCTGCTCACCCAGCTATCGCACTTTGACAGTGAATCTGTGCGCGTGACCGGCGAGCGTCTCTATATGGAGGCAGGCCTGACTATGCCTAATCGATGGGCCTATGGTTTCCTCACGCCTACCGTGAAATATCGATCTGTCTCCTACGAGCTCGATGACTTTCCACTCATCGAGGATGACTCTCCGGACGCCGGCTCGGTGATGGCCAGCCTCGACGGCGGGCTGATTTTTGAACGCCAAACCTCACTGTTTAGTAGCAAAGTGACTCAGACGCTGGAACCGCGGGCATACTATCTTTACTCGGAATATGAGGAGCAATCCGGGCAGCCTGACTTTGACAGTGCTGAGCTGACTTTCAGTTATGATCAACTGTACCGGGATACCCGATTCTCGGGCCACGACCGCATTGATGACGCCGATCAGCTGTCCCTCGGCGTTACCAGCCGTTTTATCGATAACGCGTCGGGCAATGAGACGTTACGTGCCAGCATCGGTCAGATATTCTACTTTCGTGACCGCGAGGTAAGACTCAACCAGATCGACCCTGACCTGAGAGAGTCAACCTCGGCGATCGCTGCCGAGCTGGCCTTATCGCCCTCGAGAAAATGGCAAGTTCGCGCTAGCATCTTGTACGACCCCAGCGACAGCAACTTTGATGCGGCTTATGCGCAGGCCAGCTTCACGCCCGAGCATGGCAAAATCTTCAACCTGGGCTACACCCTGCGAGAACCGCCGCCCTCTTTGATCGACCGCCCGGTCACCGAACAAGCCAATGCGTCGGCCTACTACCCCATCAACGATACCTGGAGCGTGTTTGGCGCCTACGCATATTCTCTCGAAGCTTCGGAGGCCGTCGAGAGCATGGTGGGCTTTGAATACGATGACTGCTGCTGGCGAGTACGTCTGCTTTACATGCGTTACGTCGATACGCTCGTTGGGGATATCGTCGACTTCAACGATCCGAATCTGGAGCGCGAGAGTTCATTCCAGATTCAGGTGATGCTGAAGGGCATGGGAGGCTTTGGCGGTCGGGTGGATGAGCTCCTCAGCGACATGATTAGGGGCTTCACCAAGAAGCCTTGAATCATCCTTACGACCGCTGCGTGCTCTAAAATTGACTACCGACACACACCGGTGCTGTCGCAGGCTTCAATCTGATTCCATCAAGATAGCATGCGCGCAACCTGCCGCTGTGGCGATCAAATATCGGATTGCCACAACCCCTAGACACGCGAGATCGATGTGGGTGTGGCAAAAGGAGCCCTATGTTAACTATGGGCATTTTGGCTCACAATCCGGATCTCCGTGTAAGTTTGGACCCGATTGGCATGTTAAGACGAACACTTCGCCAAATTAATGCTCCGCGGCCGTACCGTAGAGAGGTGGCCACGGCCTTCCTGACCGGGCTCCTACTCGCGACCGGGCAGGTTGTCTCCGCTCAGATCGAGATGCTGGATCAGGTTGTTGCCATTGTTGATGACGACATCATTTTGGCGAGCGAGCTACAGGAGCGGGTTCAGGGGGTGCGCAGCACCATGGAAGCGCGGGGCGTGGAAATGCCCGAGGAAGAGGTTCTCGTTCGGGAGACTCTGGACCGACTGATTCTGGATAGCATCCAGTTGCAGTTAGCGAATCGATACGGTGTGCGCATACCGGACCAACAGCTGGACGAATCGATGACCCGGCTGGCACAGCAAAACGGCCTTTCTCTAGAGCAATTCAGGATCGCCCTTGAGCAGTCCGGACAGAACTATGCCGCTGCGAGAGAGAACCTTCGAGACGATTTAGCTATTCAGCGCGTGCAACAAGGTAATGTGATGCGCAACATCAATATCACTGAGCAGGAGATCGATAACTTTCTGGCCACCGAAGAGGGCGAGGCGCTGACGCAGCCCGAGTATCGGGTGGTGCAGGCTCTGCTCTCCAGCGGTCGGACTGAGGACACCGTCACTGTCGCCGCTAAGGAGCGCTTCGTCGACGAAATTTTAGCCACCATTCAATCAGGAACGCCCTTTGAGGAAGCCGTCTCGGTGACTCAACCCTTCGCCTTCTCCGGCGGTGATCTGGGCTGGCGAAAGCTGGGGGATATTCCCAGCATGTTTGCCGACGCAGTGCCCTCGTTGAAGATAGGAGAGGTTGCCAAGGTTCGCTCCTCGTCAGGCTTTCATCTGGTGTATCTCGCCGACGCAGTGGGCGGCGAGCGACTGGTCAGGCAGACCGATGTGAGACACATCTTGATCAAACCCACAGAGGTGCTTAATGAAGACGCCGCTGAGGCCCTGGCGGTGGAATTGAAGACGCGGATTGAGGGTGGCGAGGCCTTCGGGGATCTGGCGAGACAGTACTCCGACGACATTGGCTCTGCTGCAGAGGGTGGCGAGCTCGGTTGGACCAACCCGGGGCAGATGGTGCCCGAGTTCGAGGCGGCCATGGCCAGTGCGGACGAAGGTGAGGTTACTGAGCCGTTTCGGAGCGAATTTGGCTGGCACATTCTCGAAGTAAAAGGCAGGCGGGATAAGGACTTTTCATCTCAGGTGCAACGTAACCAGGTGGCGGGATTTATCAGGGAGCAGAAATATCAGGAAGAACTGGATGCCTGGCTCCGCAAGATCCGCGAGGAGGCCTTTATTGACATCAAGTGAGCGGGTTGCACCGCTCTGAGTTGATGCCTCAATAGGGTCATCCCCCTTCTCGATCATGTCAAACAACATCCCAAAACTGATAGTGACGACGGGCGAACCTGCGGGAGTCGGACCCGATCTGGTGTTGGCGGCGGCGGGGGGTCATTGGGATGCGCACCTGATTGCTGTAGGCAATAAAGCCTTACTCACTGAGCGCGCTGCAAAACTAGGACTCGGTGTCGAATTCCACCCCTACAACAGCACTGACGCGCCACAGCTTCATCAAAGCGGACGGCTACCCCTAATCGATATCCCGCTTCACGCGGCCTGCACCCCGGGCACGCCCGACGTGCAGAATGTCTCCCACGTGTTGGCGCAGCTCGATATGGCCGTGAACCTTTGCCAATCGGGTGAGTGCCACGCCATGGTGACGGCACCGGTGCATAAAGCGGTCATAAATGACGCAGGTGTGCCCTTCAGCGGCCATACCGAATATCTTGCGGGTGCGACGGGGGCTGATCGGTCGTTAATGCTGCTGACGTCTGGCGACCTGAGGGTAGCACTGGCCACGACACACCTTCCCCTCCGCGAGGTGCCCGATGCCCTTAACGCCCGCCTACTCAAGTATGTGCTTTGTACACTGCATCATGATCTTACGAGTCGATTTAGCTGTGCCGCCCCCCGTATTACTGTCTTGGGGCTAAACCCTCACGCCGGTGAGGGCGGCCATTTAGGCTCGGAAGAACAGGCCATCATTGCGCCCGTTTGCGAGATGCTCCGCGGTGAAGGGCTGAATATCCTTGGACCGGTACCCGCCGACAGCGCGTTTATCCCGAGTTTGCGGGCGCAGACCGACGCATATTTGGCGATGTACCATGACCAAGGTCTGCCTGTACTGAAGGCGCTGGGATTTCATGGTGCGGTTAATGTCACGCTGGGGTTGCCCATTATCCGTACCTCGGTTGACCACGGCACGGCACTCGATCTAGCGGCAACCGGCAAGGCGGATGCGGGTAGCTTGCGCGCGGCGATCCAGACAGCGATTGATCTCGCGTAACACGGTCGGTGGAGCTCGGGCTCGGAGGGCATATCACCTCTGAGCTCTGCCGAGTAGCGTATGGTGGCAGCTGGCAGGCGCGCGCTTCTCTACAAAAAAACCATGCACATTGAGTTCTTAACAAGACCTCAAACAGTCGCCAAGGTACACTTCGAGTTGTGACGATGCATCTCTCATGTAATGACTGATATTAATTTCTCTGCGGCGATTGGCAAAGCAAATGCCGCTGACTCCGCCGATTTACCATTGTGGAGCTTTAACGGCGTCAGAATGCTGGCCGGGCCCGGTGGCTCGGTGATTCTCCACAAGCTGCGGGGCGACAGGCGGGTGATGGTGCAGCCAGATGTCGCCGAGGCGTTGCGGCAATGCGGTCCCTTTCGCACTATTGAGGCGCACACCCGGCGGGTCATCGAGAGCCTGCCATTGCTTAAAGAGCACGCAGAACACACCCATCAGACGTTGCAAGGTCTTGCCGATGGCGGGATATTTGAATCCAGCGATGCCTGTTGGCAGCGGCTCACGCAGGGCGATAACCCTCGCCGTGAACAGGCTGCGTGCCGACTATTTGTCCTCACTTGTGACCGACCCGCCGCGCTCGACCGATTGCTCTCGGGTTTGGGCGAGTTCCCTCTGCCCGTGCCCGTCGAGGGTGTCTGGATCGTCGACGATTCCCGCGACGGTGAAAATATCAAAGAGAACGCGGCGATCATTGAGAGACAAGCCGAAGGTGCTAGGGTGCCGGTAGTGCATGTGGATCTGACTTTTCGCCGGGACCTGATACAGCATCTGAAATCCGCTCTACCCGAATACCGACACTGCGTGGAGTGGTTTCTGGAAAGATCCGTTTGGGGTGCTAAGCCCACCTACGGTTTGGCGCGGAATCTCGCACTGCTTCTCAGTGTGGGAAAGCGTTCACTCGTGCTGGACGACGACATCATCCCTCAGGCCATTGCACCGCCATTGGCTGCCAACAAGTTGGCTTTTG
>PYIJ01020994.1_pt1 | contig 13587 bp, 13 predicted proteins | sample 3578051 | NCBI WGS metagenome assembly PYIJ01 (sample SAMN08408021, study PRJNA431606) | Marine metagenome isolate SA_KN192-05_S13_5m, whole genome shotgun... | biome: marine; feature: oceanic pelagic zone; material: water; isolation source: surface water sample, 0.2-0.8 um fraction ... | reverse complement strand
CTTCTTTAGGAAGAGAAAAAAATACAGGCACTAAAATTTTTTGTATTTCTGGAAATGTTAATAATCCATGTAACGTAGAAGAGGAGATGAGTATTCCTTTAAAAGAATTAATCGAAGTTCACGCTGGTGGAGTGATTGGTGGATGGGATAATTTACAAGCTGTAATTCCTGGTGGATCTTCAATGCCGCTAATTCCTAAAAACAAATCAGACAGTGGCAAGACATAGAGAAACAAAGATGGCAAAGGTAGACTTCAAAATAAGTAAAAAGGTTGTGTGTAAATCTACCAATCCCATAATTGATATAAATGGTAGATTGTGGCCGTGCTGTTTTATGGCAGTTGGACATCGTAACTCGCAATACATAAAAAAGCATGGCAAGGACTGGAACGACACCAACAAACACTCAGTCAAAGAAATATTAGCACACGAAGGATTCACAGAGCATTTTAATGACAAAGGATGGAGCAGTGATGATCCAGATGAAATGTGTGTACGTGAATGTGGAGTCAATAGTGAGAAGTTGGCTGATAAACGACTAAATGTTGAAGACAAAGATTAAGTATCATTATATGTGCATATTATAATAACACTTTATATTTTTAATTATATGTGTAAATACAGCTGAGTAGGATGTCGCGATCCTGTTCAAACAATAAGAGCAATCAACAGATTGCTAATATATCGATATAGGAGCAAATATAATGGCAAGTTATGCAATTCAAAGACGTAGAGGTACTGCCGCAGAACACGGTTCATTCACGGGTTTAGCGGGCGAGTTGACAGTTAATACAACTAGAAACACAGTACACGTACACGACGGATCTACAGCAGGCGGCCATGAGACTTTAAAAACTGACTTATCAAACATGGGTACATCAAACATTAATGCATCACTTTTAGTAGATACAGATAATGCTTATGACTTAGGTTCGTCAACAAAAGGTTTAAGAAATGTGTTCATTTCTGGTAACTTAACAGTCTCAGGGACAACTACAACAGTAGACACAACAAATACATCAGTTAAAGATACATTATTAGAATTAAATTCAGGTGTATCAGGGGCTAACTCAGCTGATATTGGTTTATTCATGAACAGAGGTTCATCAGCAAACGTTTCATTCTTATGGGACGAGTCAGCAGATGAGTTTGCTTTCGCAACAACTTCAGGTGAAGATGGATCAACATCAGGTAACGTAACAATTGACTCATACGCAAACATCCACGCCAACGTTGCAACATTAACAGCAACAGCGGCAAGATATGCGGACGTGGCAGAACGTTACGAAGCAGACGCACAGTACGATGCAGGTACAGTGGTAGTATTCGGTGGCGAAAAAGAAATTTCAATGGCTAACGGTGAGTATGATCACAGAGTAGCAGGCGTAATTTCTTCAGCACCAGCATTTATGATGAACAAAGATGCAGGTGATGATTCAACACACCCTTACGTAGCACTTATGGGCAGAGTTCCGTGTAAAGTAACAGGTTCAATCAAAAAAGGTGATTTACTTTGCACATCTCCAATGGCAGGTCATGCTATGGCAGGTGAAGCAAAATGCGGTCACATGATTGGTAAAGCGTTAGAAGATTTTGACGGCGAAGCAGGTGTAATTGAAGTATTAGTGAACTTAATGTAAGATAGGAGAAAATGAATTATGGCAAACATGAGATATTTTAACCTTAAAGCATTAAACAATGTAAGGGTTTCAAACTTAGACATTAATGTTAATGTTAGAAGAGTTTTTGATCCAATGCACACTGACCTTGCTAACTATGGTTCAGTAACTGAGGCAAACTCAAACTTTCCTCAACACAACCACAGTGCTGGTATGGCTCAGGGACGTTACTTATTGACATTTATGGATTTAGGTGGCGTAGCAGATACTAACGTTGTAACTGGCGGCAATTACGATTTCGGTACAATCGCTTAATCATAATTAGAATATTTTAAAAGGGTCAATTGTTTTTACAGTTGGCCCTTTTTTAATGACCTTTTAATCTACTATAGAAACCTATAAATAATTGTTGCATAAACTCATATGCAAGTTTAATCTTTAAGGAGAGATTGTATAACCAGCAAATCGCGACAGTTACAGGTTATAGTAGTCTTTAGATTTTGAGAGGGCAGTGGTCGATATACATTGTCCTCTCTTCAATAAATATTGTAAATGATCATTTACAAAGATAAACTCGACTGGATTCAATTAGATATAACTGCAAGATGCCAAGCAATGTGTCTTGAGTGTGCCCGTAATATTGAAGGCAAAGAATTAAATCCAGACATCAACACACCAGACACTTGGGATATGCCTTTGGAAATATTTCAAAAAGCAGTTACTCCAGATATGTTAAAAAATTCTTTAAAGAAAATAATATTCAATGGCAACTTTGGAGACCCATGCATACATCCTAACTTCATAGATATTTGTCAATACGTTGTTGACCATGCACATGAAGATTTAAAATTAAACGTTTCAACCAATGGAGCAATGTTTAAACCAGAATACTGGACAAGGGTTGGTAATGTATTGAAAAATTTAAAAAGGCACAGTATCGTATTTGGTATAGATGGTTTGTCAGATACTCATCATATCTATAGAAGAAACACAAAGTATGAAGATGTGATCAATAACGCCAAGGCTTTCATAGACGCTGGTGGCAAAGCAAATTGGCAATACATCATATTTGATCACAACAAACATCAAACTGAAGAAGCAAAACAAATTGCTGAAGAAATAGGATTCAACGATATATTTTTTAAAGGTTTGAAAAACGAAGAAGGTGGAGCAAGGAACTTTACTAAAGCGGTTGATCAACATGCATCTGGCGGAATAGGTGCAAAAACAAAAAAGAATGACGAAGTAACTCTTTCTGTTGCTAGTCGTAAAGGATATCAAGAAGCAAAGAAAATTGTAAATGAAAAACCAAAAAGTTATTTAGACACAGCAAAAATATCTTGTCAATGGTACGACACCAAAGGCATGTACATTGAATATGACGGCACTGTATGGATGTGTTGTTGGACAGGAGACATGCACAGAACTCTTTCTACACGACCAAGAAAAGATTGGAGTCATATAGAAAACAAATATGGTAAAACTTTTCATAATCTAAATTATCATTCTTTTGATGATATTCTTAATCATGAATTTTTTGCTAGTTATTTAGACAAGAGTTTTAACAGCACACGAGATGATCCACACACTCCTAGAATACATACCTGTGCGACAACTTGTATATGGGGGAAAACTTTTGTATGAGTAAGCCAATAGAATGGAAAAAACAAGACAAAGTATTTTGTGTACTTCCTTTTATTAGCCATCTTGTTTCTACACAAGGATGGACTGAGCTATGTTGTGATTCTGATACCAATGCAAGAACATATGAGTCTCCTGATAAATCCGATTGGCATGCTTCACATATAAAACAAGCACGTGAATTATTTAATGAAGGTAAATGGCCTAGCGAGTGTTCAAGATGTCACACAACTGAAAAACAAGGCGGAAGATCATTAAGACAAAATTCAAATAGACTTTGGTTAAAAGAATATCAACACTTTAGAGATAATCCTACAACAACACCACCATTACCGATAAGTTATGATCTTAGATTAGGAAACTATTGTAATCTTGAATGTATAATGTGTGATCCGGAAAGTTCTTCTAAAATTGGAGGATCATTAAACAAATATTTTGGAAAGACAGAATATTCTCGTACCGATGACAAAGCTGAGCGAACAATGATAGACAATATTCTCAAAGATCCAAGTAGAATACAAAAAATATATCTAAGTGGTGGCGAACCATTTATTATGCCGGGTGCAATACATTTGTTAAACAACTTATGTGATTCTGGGCATAGTAAACATATCAATCTTCACGTCAGCACAAATGGTACAGTTATGAGAACTGATTGGGTAGACAAATGGCTTACAAAATTTAAATCAGTTTTTATAGCCATTTCATTAGATGCCATAGGTGATAGAGCAGAATATGTAAGGTTTGGTCATAAATGGGAAACATTGAACAGAAGAATTAGAAACATGGCAGAAGCTGTAAAAGATCATTATTCTATTAATCTTCATGTTGGCGCCACAGTACATGCGGCAACTGTAACACAGATAATACCTTTGTATGAATGGGCACAAGAATTAAAACTTTCTATGGACTATCATTGTGTCAATTCACCAAAATGGTTACGACCTGAAAGAGTTCCTGATCATATCAAGAAGCCTGTCATTGAATGGATCGACAGTCAATCAAAATTAAAAATGGATGCTTTTAGATTAACAACTATAAAGGCACAACTAAAACAACCACAAAAGCATAGCAACAGTGATTATCATTCACAACATGAGTACATTCGTTTCCTTAATGCAACTTATCCTGTTAAATGGAAAGATGCTGTTCCAGAATTGAAAGATTGGGATCAGAGTTAATAATAAATAATATTATGATAGAAAAAGAAAAACTATTAGAAGTATCAAAAAAAATTCGCAAGTGTCAACGAGGTTGGGAACTAGATAAATCTATTCCAATGGAACATATCGAACTTTTATCAGAGATTGCTAAACATTCTCCATCGAAACAAGATGAAGCATATTTTGATGTTTATGTGATAACACAACGTAGTTTGATAGAAAAGTATTACAAAGAAAGTGTTGGCTTTACAGCATTCAAAGGAGAAATGAAACCAGAAAATTTAGTGGTGTATGAAAACTCACAGTCAAGAGCAAATGCTGTATTTTTTTGGTGTCCTAAAGATCCAGAAACCATGCGTAACTTTTATCAACCAACTGATCATTTAAACAATATGAACGATGGAGAAATGAAAGAAGCTGGTACACAAAAGAATCCAGATGAATGGACAAGAAAAGTTGAAAACACTTATGCTTCCATAGGAGTATCTATGGGCTGTACAAGTTTTGCCGCAGGTTCATTAGGTTATTCAACAGGCTTTAATAAAAGCCATGGAGACTTTGATCAACATATTAATATACCACCTCCAAGATATTCTTTAGGTGTAGGATATCCTTTGAAAGACACTCCACATAATATTGACAATGAAGGACGATTGTTTGCTTCTTTCTCAGAGCTTGGTGATAGAGACATAAGTGTTACCCACGTAACTGAAGATAATAACACGTTTAATAAGAAAATAATACGTTAAAACTACTGTTTATATACATACTTTAAGCCAAAGGTTACCTACTAAATACTTGTTGAACCACCCCGAACGAAGGTGGGATTTATAACAATGAGGCAGACCCTCCCGCAATACAGTAAAATACAATATAGCTTATTAAAGGGAGAAATTTATAATGGCTAACATTAAAAACTTTGGTTTAGCAGGTATCGGCAGTGACGTACAATTTGGTAAAGCTGGTGGTAGATTGATCTATGATTCATCTTCATCTTTTTTCAAATTTACAACTGACGGTTCAACTCTTTCAAATGTAAGAGTTGCTTCTACTCCATCAAACGCAAACGATGCCACTTCAAAATCTTACGTTGATGCTACAAAATCAGGCTTGGACGTAAAAGATTCAGTTAGAGTGGCTTCAACTGGCAACGTTACTATCGCTGACGATCTTAACGTAGGTGACACAATTGACGGTGTTACATTGGCAGACGGTGACAGAGTTCTTTTAAAAGATCAGTCAACAGGTTCTGAAAATGGTATCTACGTAGCAGGTGCATCTCCGGCGAGAGCAACTGATTTCGATTCTGATTCAGAAGTAACAGCTGGTGCTTTCTTCTTCGTAGAAGAAGGTTCAACTAACGCAGACTCTGGTTTCGTTGTTTCAACAGACGACGATATCACAGTTGGTTCAACGTCAATTACATTTACTCAGTTCTCAGGTGCTGGTTCAATCACAGCTGGTAACGGTTTAACTAAAACAGGTAACGACCTGGCAGTTAACGTTGACGACTCAACATTAGAGATCAACTCTGACACGTTGAGAATTAAAACTACTTACACAGGTCAAGCATCTATCACAACATTAGGCACAATTGCAACTGGTGTGTGGAATGCAACTGACATTGGTGTAGCACATGGTGGTACAGGTGCTTCTTCAGCCGCTGATGCGAGAACAAACTTAGGTCTTGCAATTGGTTCTGATGTACAGGCATATGACGCACAATTGGCTGACATCGCAGGTTTAACTCCAACTGATGGTAACATTATCATTGGTGATGGTTCAAACTTCGTGTTAGAATCAGGTGCAACCGCTAGAGCATCTTTAGGCTTAACAATTGGTACACACGTACAGGCTTATGATGCACAATTGGCTGATATTGCTGGTTTATCACCAACAGATGGCAACATCATTATTGGTGACGGTTCTAACTTCGTATTAGAATCAGGCAACACAGCAAGAACTTCATTAGGTCTTGGAACTGGTGATACACCAACTTTCAACGGTTTAAATGCAGGTTCGGCTAAAATCACTGCACTTGGCACTCCAACTGCTTCAACTGATGCGGCTACAAAAGGTTATGTAGACACACAGATTGCGGCGGCTAACGAGATTGGTGAGTTAACAGACGTTAACATCACTTCAGCTGGTGACGGTGCAATGTTATTATACGACGCAGATAACTCTGAGTGGATTGATAACGTAATGTCAGGTGACGCTACTATGGCGGACACAGGTGTAATTACACTTACAAATGGCAACTCAACTAGAACAAACTTAGGTTTGGCTATTGGTACAGACGTTCAAGCATTTGACCAACAATTAGCAGACGTGGCTGGTTTAACACCGGCAGACGGTGCTTTCATTGTAGGTGATGGCTCGAACTTCACAGCTGAATCTGGTGCAACAGCAAGAACTTCTTTAGGTTTAGGCTCAATTGCAACACAGGCGGCTAACAACGTAGCAGTAACAGGTGGTTCTGTAACTGGTATTACTACTTTCTCAACTGGTACATTAGGTTCAACAGCAACTATTGACGGTTCAATGTCAATCACTGGTGACCTAGCAGTAACAGGTGACTTGACTGTTTCAGGTAACTCTATCACATTAGACGTTGGAACAGTTACATCAGAAGACAAATTCATGCAGGTAAACAGTGGTGCTACATCACAAGAAACTGGTTTAGCTGGTGGTATTGAGATCAAAAGATCAAACACTGCTAACACAGATCAATTTGCATTTGTTAACTTTGATGACTCAACAGACTCTTTCACATTCAAAACTGGTTCAGCTAACCAGGCATCAACAGCAGACGCAACTATGCGTTTTGGTACGATTGCCGCTGGTACTTGGAACGGTTCTGTAATCGGAAGAACATACGGTGGCTTTGGTGTTTCAACAGCAGGTCATGGTAACAACTCACTTGTTGAAGCAGATGGTGGCGAGATCACTGTAGGCTCTTCAGGTCAATACTTAAGATCAGATGGTACTAACTTCTCAGCATCTGCACTACAGGCGGCAGATTTATCTGGCACAGTAGCGGCGGCTAACGGTGGTTTAGGTACAAACATCTCTGGCTTCTCACAATACTCTATCATCACTACAGATGGTGACGGTACAGTTTCTGAGTTAGGCAAAGGTGCAAACTCAACTGTTCTTAAAGTAAATGCTTCAGGCACATTAGCATACGCGAAAGTTGATTTAACAGCTGACGTAACTGGCGCAATGCCAATAGCTAACGGTGGTACTGGTTTAACAGCAGTTGGTACAGTAAACAAATACTTAAGATCAACTGGTTCAGCTAACCAATACGACTATGTGACTGCATTAAGAGATGCGGCTGGTACATCAGCAATTGAAGTTTCAGGTACATTATCTGACAACATCAAATTAGTGATGACTAACTCAGCATCAAACGTAACGTTACAAGCTACAGATCCAGATGATAACACAGCAGACATCGACCTAGTTCTTAAAGGACAAGGTAATGGTGCGGTTGTTATTAATGAATCATCAGGTGGTAACTCACTTGTAATGGCTGATGACACACTTGACTTAACAGTATCAGGTGGTGCGGCAACTTCAGGTGCTGACGCCGGCGATGCTATTGTTAAAGGTGGTAACGGTACAGCAACACGTAACTCAGGCGACGTAGTACTTAAAGGTGGTACAGGCGGTGCGGCAGAAGGTAAAGTTAAAATTCTTGACTCTACTAACAATGAGATTGCATTATTCGAAAGAACAGCTTCAGCTGTAAACGAAATTACAATCACTAACGCGGCAACTTCAGGTGCTCCTTCAATTGCGTCAACTGGTGGCGATGCAAACATTAACTTGACATTAACACCAAAAGGTACAGGTGTAATCACAACTTACGATGGTTATGAATCAAATGTATCAGGTGATGATGATCTTGTTACTAAAAAATGGGTTGAAGACAACGTTGTAACTACAGTTGATGATTTAATCATCAGAACTGCTGTTTCATCAGGTGCAAACTCAGTAACAATCGGTACAATGCCAAACGCAGGTTCAACAACTTACTATGCTTCAAGAGTAACTGTTCACGTAGCAACAGGCTTCTCAGGTGGTTCAGTGGATCACATTACAATTAGTGATGGTTCATTAACACTTGTAGCTGATGCAGACGCGGATATTACAACAGCAGGTTCATACGTAGTTGACCTACCATTTGCAACAGCTACGGCTGGTGGTGCTACAATTACTTTAGCATTCTTAGATGGTTCAGCGGCGGCGGCAACACCAACAGGTGGTGCGGCAGTTGTAACTGTAGAATACAAAGCTATGCAATAATAGGTTAGTTTAGGCTAACTTATTAGTTAGGCAAACACTATTAATAATACTTTGGGCGGGGATTGGAAACAGTCCCCGCTTTTTTTTGGATAAATACTGTTTGCTTACAACAAGGAGTAATTATGAAAATGTTTGATAAAATCAAAGGTTCAATTAAAACAGCTCAAGACAAAGCCAAAGCTATGGGTAAATCAGCAACAGCATCTATGAAGAAAGCAGGTGATGGTGCAAAGAACTTAGGCGGCAAAGTCAAAAACCTAAATCCATTCAAAAAAAAGTAAAGTTAACCACACGTTAACTGCGTATAGATACCTATAAATAAAAGTATGCAGTGTAGTGTAGTGGTAACACGTTTGTCTCAGTAGCAAAAATTGAGGGTTCGATTCCCTTCACTGCTACCAAACTCGCGACAGGTTCTAAACTCATGGAATCATCTTACTGCCAAACTGAGGTGTAAGATTTTTCACAGATTTTTTAAACATGGCTTCAGTGATTTCATGATGTTTAGCTTTTGGTACACACAAACCACAACCACATATTTTATTAGGACAAGTTATAACAGGCATGGTTCCTGTTGCCAACTGGCGTTCTAAACGTTCTATTATTTTTTCACTTTCAGATATCTTACCAATTGGTCCACGTTCTCCTCCAAAGTTTGCTCTGCAAGTTTGGTGATGCAATATGTTATCATATTCTTGTTCAATGTGTAACCAGTTCCAATTGATCATACAAGACCAATCTTTGTATTCTGTTGAACAAGCAAACACAGATGGTTTCCAATCATCAGTGTCTAACTTAACATTGTCTTTGTTGTATTTTGATTCTTCAAGTGTATAAAAAGTTCTTTGTCCACAGCAAGGTCTTCCTAAACTCTTCCTTGTGTTTACTTTTGGTTCTTCTTTCTTTTTTGGTTCTTCTTTCTTTTGTTCTTCTTTTTGCTCTTTGTCAAATCCTTCCTGCAACAACTGTGATACTGATTTTTCTTTCTTAGGTTGTTCTACAATTTTTTTCTTTTCTTGCACTTTCTTTTGATCATCTTTGTACTCGTATTCGGCATCCTTGTTTTCATCTGGCTTGTTTATCTTTTTATTTTTGTTTGCCCAGAAGTTTCTAAACCAAGCATGTTGTTCAGGAGTATATCTGTGATTGTATTTTGAATCATCATAACTTTCACCTATGATACGCGGAACAAACTTAATATCGTCGTCTGTAAACCTATCTACGAGCGTCATACATTCGTCAAAGTATTCGGGCTTGGCATGAATCATCAAATTTACTTTATACTTGATTCCAGACTCTTTTAATTGATATATCCTTGCAACTACATTGTCTTTCACCTTTTGTTTTGCTTCACAATGATAGCTAACTGTAACAGAATCGACGGTTTCAATAAGTTTTTCGCAATATTTTTGACTAAAAGCACCATTTGTAGTAACATCAACTAATACATTAGGATCGTTCTGTGCATGAATGTATTCACACATCTCTAAGAAGTGTGGATTGTTTGTAGGCTCACCGCCTGTAAATCCAATGTTCCATTGTCTATCAAAAGTAAGATATGATTGTATTATCTTCTTGTAATCAAAAACAAACTTGCTTGTCTTTATCAATGTTTCTAAACTTGCATGTGGTGATGTATTGTTGTGCCTATGTGATGGACAATAGGTACAGTCATAGTTACATCTCAATCCCATGTCCCATGTGACCTCGAAAGTTTCTGGTTTCTTTATATCATTGTCAATTGCTATTACAGCCATATCATTACCAGTATGTTTTTATAGTGACTAGCATTCTATTAAAGTCTTGTTTTTGTTCTGGAACTCCATGGAAACTGTTTGGAGTATTTCTATATGATACATAAGATCCTGGCAAAGCCTTGATTTGTTTTACAGGTCTAAGATTCGCAGGATCAGTAGCATCAAAGTCAGAATAATGAAATTGCATACCTGATTCTGGATATTGGTCAGTATTAAGAATATATATGTGTTGTGTAATGATGCCAGTTAAATCAAATTTAAAATTTTTTTCTGCATGTCCCCAAGATGAAGAAGATGGTCCATCTGTGTGTGGAACCAATGATGTTCCTTTGCCATGCATAACACACCCCATTGCCGTACAAAAATTGTCAGGCAATGTTAATTTATAAAAGTCAAACAATTCTTCTAACCAAGGTTTTTGTCTAAACTTATCCCATTCTGGATAATCTATTCTTCTAGCATGTTTGACGTTATCTAATTTTGAAAGTTCTACCTTGTCGGATATTGGTTCATTTTCCCATGTTGCTTCATGCAAGTAACGTTGGTAAAGCACATCATTTTGTTCTCTACCAACACAATCTTGAACTTCAATATGAAAGAACGGTTCATAGTGCAAGTTGTCTGTTGTTATTTTTGGTAATTCCACATGTATCATACTAATATTTATTTTAGTACGAGTGTGTTGTTTTTGTTATGTTATGATTGTTTTTTGTAGACTTCTTGCACGTAATTATAAATGTCAGACCAGTTAGCCACTTGGTGTACTCTGCCATTGTTGTAATGAATGTTGTAAGCATGTTTCACCATCACAGGTTTCAATCCAACTTTTAGTGCATCTTCCAGATTGGAAATTCTATCGTCAATATAAATTAATTGTGTGCCTTGAAACTCTTCTAGTGCGTCCAGTTTAGGAGCACCTGCTGGTAAACATTTTACATCAACAAACACATCTGTGTCGAAGTAATCTTCAAGATTAAGATAACGATAGTATTGTGCAATTGGCTTGTCACTCAATGATGTGATTGCTATAAAGTGAAAACCTTCTGCATGAAGTTTTTTAATGAACTCTTCTGACTGCCTCATTGGTTCAAGAATAGAACAACTCATAGAAGCATTGAACTCTTCTCTTTTCACAGTCGCTTCTTGCAAAGAAATGCCAAATTCATTGTGTATTTCTGCGTCATGATGGATAACACCTGTTGATGAATAGCCTTGAAGTTCCATCCATTTAACAAATGCAGTATGCCAATCAAAGACAACTCCGTCGATGTCAGTTAAAATAATTTTATCCACGATACTCTCCCTACACATATATTTACTGGGATATTGGATAATTCAAACATATATGTTTAATATTTAAACTCGAGTTAATTATTATAGCACTCGTTTTAATGAGATAAATAACACTAAACAACAAGGAAAAACAATGATTATAAACACCAGTCAAGAACCTATAATTATTAATCCAGATGCAAGTGGATATCCTAAAAGCAACATTGGTATTAAATTAAGTGGCGGTGCAGACAGCTCTATTCTTTGCTACTTGTTATACAAGTATGCTGTAGAACACAACAAAACATTGGTGCCAATGACAGTTATACATGGATTGAAACCAACCAATTTGATATATGCAAGAAAAGTTTATTGGTGGATGGTAAAACATTTTGATGTGAACGTTTGGCACAAAGAACATTTCACAGCACATTCAAATGGACCAGATTACACCACAGTTTCAGAGGCTTTGGAATGGCGATTGATCACTAATGGCATAGTTGACATAATGTATTCCGGTATCACAGCAAATCCTCCAAGAGATGTTTGGCTCAAATTCAAAGGTGTGGGCGACGGTGGCACAGACACTGATCTTTCAGTGCCAGGCGGACTGCCAGACAGCAGAGATAGAACAGACAAACCCAAACAAACTGTGTACGGCAACAAAGTGTTTCCTTTCAAAAACATTGACAAAAAAGGCATAGCAGAACTGTATGAGATGCATGGTCTAGTGGACACACTGTATCCTATAACCAGGACCTGTGAAGACTACAGCAATGATCCAGATGATGTACAGCATTGCGGAGAATGTGTGTGGTGCCAAGAACGCCTTTGGGGCTTTGGAAAACTTTAATCTTTTTTGAATTAAACACTCTGATATAGAGTTCTAAATAGTTTTTACCCCCATCTAGAGAGGATAACTATTATTACCTAGGGCATAACAAAGACGAGGCATATAGCAAAAGCTACACAGACGCCGTTGATGTACTTTGTTTTTTGTATAGGTTATGTTTACGTAGTAAGCGACCCGAGTAACTGCTAGGCAGTTTGGTTTAAAAAGGCTTTTAAATTATGCTACATTATTAAACAACAAGAACCTATAATTTGAGAAAAAATGTTATTGATTTTTCCCCGGCAGAGCTTGATGCTCACAGTCCGGGGTTTATGCATTTTAGCACTCCATAAATACACACACAATGGCAGTTGATTTCAAAAAAACATCTCGGGTAGCAATATTAGGTTGTTCACACACAGACACACACATCCCATGGGATATGATGCATCAAACCCATGCAACTCCTGAACGCATGACATGGGCAGTGCAACTGAGTCAAGCATTTCCACACCTACAGATAGACTGTTATGCCAGGGCAGGACATGGATTGGACTATCAAGATCTATGCCTCAAACACATCATCACACAACACAATCATGATGCTGTGATCATACAGCTGACCACGGAACACAGAGGCACTGTGCCATTACGCACACTGGATGACGAAGCACGATTTGAATCAGTTGATTGGCAAGGCAACAACTTCACACAGTACAACTTGATGTCACCCAAGATCGTGTACAGCATAGGATACGTGAGGGAGGAAAATCAAAGACAAACCACTGGATTGAACACACCATCACACGAATGGGATTCTTCCAAATCACCCATCAGAGACCTATGGCAAAACAACATCATAGGCAACACCTACAACTCATTCCAATCACGCAAGTACTGTGACATGTTGCCTCACTATGCACAGCTACAGCCCAACCTCATGTGGTTCCAATGGGACGCATTTTCATGGCAATCACATGATCAACACGG
>PYIJ01397859.1_pt1 | contig 13631 bp, 15 predicted proteins | sample 3578051 | NCBI WGS metagenome assembly PYIJ01 (sample SAMN08408021, study PRJNA431606) | Marine metagenome isolate SA_KN192-05_S13_5m, whole genome shotgun... | biome: marine; feature: oceanic pelagic zone; material: water; isolation source: surface water sample, 0.2-0.8 um fraction ... | reverse complement strand
GGGCTCACTAGAATAAAATTCCAGATCCCTCTATCTATTTCGATGATGAAGAATGGCAAGGCACTGCAGACGTCGGCGGATACGAGTTCCGTGCACAACCCGCATTTTTTCGTGCTCGATTTGGAATTCGTGACAGGGATTGCACGGACGTGTCGGGGGGTCCGATTTTTTCGCAAGACAGAGTTTGGGTGCCTCACAGTTAATAGACGCGGCGTTACCTGTCGCGACGTCGATATGCCCAAAGAGGTGGCTTTTGATGAGGCTAAATCCAAATGCTTGCAGCGGTCTTTTGAGTCCGCGGGACTCCATGGATTAATGTCTCTCGACGGCGCGACGATCTTTGGAAGGTCAAACAACTTCGAGCAAGCGGAGTTCCTCAGCGAGACGCCTTCTGTTCGAAACTGGTCAAAATCAAGCAATAAACGACAGTCGCAAGACTTTTACTGTTCTCTCATCTTCACTTTCCCTCCTCTCCCTCCTTGCCCTAAAATCTCCGCCGCTTCGAATCCGCTTTGGTCAAAGGAAATCCCGTGTCTGACAAGAGAAAAATCGTCCTTGCTTACTCCGGTGGGCTGGACACTTCCGTTATCTGCCGCTGGCTGCAGGAAACCTATAATGCCGAGGTGGTGACCTTCACCGCTAACATCGGTCAGGGCGAGGAGGTGGAGCCTGCCCGCGAGAAGGCGAAAGCCATGGGCGTGCAGGAGATCTACATTGAAGATCTCACGGAAGACTTCGTCGCCAATTACGTTTACCCGATGTTCCGCGCCAATACGGTGTACGAGGGCGAGTATCTGCTGGGCACGAGTATCGCGCGGCCGCTGATCACGAAGCGCATGGTGGAGATTGCTCGGGAAACCGGTTCCTCTGCGGTCGCCCACGGTGCTACCGGCAAGGGCAATGACCAGGTGCGTTTTGAGCTTGGCGCCTATGCGCTGGATCCCGACATTCAGGTGATCGCGCCGTGGCGCGAGTGGGATCTTAATTCCCGCGAGGCGCTGATGGATTTTTGCGAGCAGCACCAAATTCCCGTGGACTATAAGCGCGGTGGTAAGTCGCCGTATTCCATGGACGCGAACTTGCTGCACATCTCTTATGAGGGGGGCGGTTTGGAAGACCCTGCCAAGCCCGCGGACGAGGGTATGTGGCGCTGGACAGTGGCGCCGGAAGACGCGCCGAACCAACCGCTGGAAATTGAGCTCACTTATGAGCGCGGCGATCCGGTTGCGTTAGACGGCAAGAGGCTGACGCCTGGGGCGATGCTGGCGGAGCTGAATCGTTTGGGCGGTATGCACGCTGTGGGTCGTTCTGACATTGTGGAAAACCGCTTTGTGGGCATGAAGTCTCGCGGCTGCTACGAAACTCCGGGCGGTACCATTTTGCTGAAGGGCCATCGTGCCATGGAATCGCTGACGCTGGATCGCGAAGTGGGTCACCTGAAAGACGAACTCATGCCGCGCTATGCTCAGATGATCTACAACGGCTATTGGTGGGCGCCAGAGCGTAAGGCGCTGCAGGCGCTCATCGACGAGTCACAAACGCCGGTGAACGGCTCGGTCGTGCTCAAGCTCTACAGAGGCTCGGTAACGGTGGTAGGCCGCAGCTCCGACGATTCGCTGTATGACGCCGATGTGGTGACCTTCGAAGATGACCAAGGCGCTTACGATCAAAAAGACGCCGCCGGCTTTATTAAGCTCAATGCTCTGCGTCTGCGTCTAGGGGCCAAGCGGGGCCGGGATTATTCTTAGCGCGCTTGATTTGCGAACGAGCCACTGCCGATGGCGAGTGCTGTGACGAACGCTAAGTTGCCCATCGGTGTTTTTGACTCGGGCATGGGTGGCCTTACCGTATTGGCCGCTCTGCGCCAGCACCTGTCCACCGAAGACTTTATATACTTCGGCGATACCGCCCGTTTGCCCTATGGCACAAAGTCACCGGCAACAGTGCAGCGCTATGCCCAACAAGCCGCGGGTGCGCTGGTTGCCCGGGGTATTAAGGCCTTGGTGGTGGCGTGCAATACCGCGTCAGCTACGGCGCTTCCTACATTGGCTCGAGAGTTAGCCCCCTTGCCCGTATTCGGTGTGGTGAAGCCCGGTGCTATGGCGGCAGGTGCGGTGGCCGATGGTAGCGGGGTAACGGTGTTGGCCACAGAGAGCACCATTGCCGGCGGTGCCTATCAGCGTGCCTTGCTGCGCCAGCGATCTGGCATGCGCGTGGTCGGCCGACCTTGCCCGCTATGGGTAACCCTTGCAGAACAAGGTGGCAGTACCGGCGAACTCGCCGATGCAATTTTACTCGACGGGGTTCGCGGTTTGGTGAGGTCTAACGAGGCACCGAACGCATCGTCGACCTTGTTACTCGGCTGTACCCACTTCCCGGTGTTTCGTTCGCGACTGCAGCAGTTACTGGGCGCGCAAGTGCAGGTTATTGACTCGGCGCAGACTACCGCCAGTGCTGTGTCCAAGGCGCTGCAAGCAGATGGTTTGTTGTTTGATGGTGGCGGAGCGACCCAGTTCCTTGCCACCGATGGCGTGGATCGGTTTTGCCGAGTCGGGGCAACTTTTTTAGGTGAGAGTATTTCGTCCGTTGAACTCATAGATCTATAGTTGCCGCTAGGTTCATCGGCTGCCTAAAACGCCTCGACCAGTTCACAAAGCCAGAAAATTGTTAAAGTTTCTCGCCTGCCGCGATCTTCATGCGGTCAGAGAATTGGCCAAAGGCCGTGTTCAGCACCACGTTGGCGGTTTTGCGACCGACGCGGGGGAGTGCTTCTAAGGCTTCGCGATCTTTGGGTACCTCGCCCCGTATTCGTCCACCAGAATTTTGCAGGTTTTAATGGCGTTTTCAGCCTTGGTGTTAAACAGACCAATGGTCTTGATGTATCCCTTGAGAGTATCGACGCCCAGATCTTAAATGGCTTGTGCGCTGTTGGCGGTAGCGAACAGCGGCCCGGTGGCTTTATTAACGCCAAGGTCTGTGGCTTGGGCGGATAGCAGCACAGTAATCAACAGTTCCAAGGGCGATGAGTAATTTAACTTGGTGGTCGGGTGTGGGTTGGCGTCCCGTAGTCGGGCAAAAATCTGCTGATGTTTATCAGCGTTCATGGGTGCTCCGCGGTTACCGTGGTGTCAGGCTTGTCCTTGGCCGAGATTGTTCGATTCCTCAGACCCTGCACAAGGGCGAACAGCAGGCCCGCGATCAAGAAGGCTCCCGGCGGCAGCAAGGCTAACGACAGTGGCGGTGTCTTAAAGACATTGACGTGCATGCTAGCGGCGGACGGGCCAAACAGCATATCCATGTCCGCCATCAGTGTGCCTTGGCCAAGTACTTCACGAACGGCGCCGAGGGTGAGTAGGGCAATGGCAAAGCCGACGGCGGTGCCCACGGCATCCAGCAACGAGCGGCCTACTGGCTGGCGTGAGGCGAATACCTCGGCCCGGCCAAGAATCATGCAGTTAGTGACGATGATCTGCACAAAGAGCGCAATCCGGCTGTATAGATCGAAGGCGTAGGCCTCTAGCGTCATGACGGTCAGCGTGGTGAAGGTGGCAATGATCAGCACAAAGCAGGGCAGTCGGGCAATGTCGGGAATGATGCGACGCAGCAGCGAAATCGATGCGTTAGAGCCGATTACCACAAAGGCGCTAGCGAGTGCTAGTCCGGTGGCATTGGCCACGGTATTGCTTACGGCGAGCAGTGGGCAAAGGCCCAGCAACTGCGCCCAAGCAGGATTGTTCTCTATGACTGCGCGACTGTAATCGTTAGGCATTCGCCGCCTCGCAGTTCTCTTGCTCGCGGGCATCGCGGCGTTGGATTCGTGCTTGCTCGGCCATGGCGCGCAGGGCTTTATGCGTAATGGTCGCGCCGCTGATGTTGTCGATCTCTGCCCACGCGTCGATGGCCGAGTTGTCTAGGTTCGGCAGATAGTCGTCTTTGTTATGGTCAATGAAGTCGGCAATGCCGGGTGTTTCTTGGTGTCGCGTGACGCGCATGCTTATGCGCTCATGATCGAGCAAGGCAAGAAATTCGATGGGGCCTGAGTAACCTAGTTTTGCGCCACGCACGAACTGCCAGTCGCCGCATGCATTCGCAACACCCTCAACCCAACGCAAATCCGTTGGCGCCTCACGGCCGAGTAACTCGCTGAGCAAGGCTTGGGCCTGTCGAATGCGGTTGTCTTCGATGGGCGCGCGGGTGATCTGGTGGGTTTGGGTAAGCGCGAGTCCGCATAGGCCGCCGATGACCAACACAGCGATGCCATTAACCAACGACTTAGGCATGGGTTTGCTCCCGTGAAGCGCTATTTTCCGCCGCCTCGGTGACCTTCTGACGATGGATGCGGTTTAACAGCGGCGTGGTGCAATTGGCCAGCAGTACGGCAAAGGCGATGCCATCGGGGAGGTTGCCTTGCGTGCGTATGAGAAACAGTAGGCTGCCGACGAGCACGGCGAAAGCAACTTGATGGCTCGGTCGCGCCGGGTGAGTGACTGGGTCCGTGGCTACGAAAAACGCCGCGGCCACGGTGCCACCCGTGGTCCAGTGAAACCATGCCGAACCCAGACTTGTGGAGCTGCCCTGGTCGTGAAAGATCGTGGCCAGCACGCCTACCGTTAGGAGCACCGTGACGGGTATGCGCCAGCGTACGATTTGTTGCTGAATGAGCCACAGTCCGCCCAGTGCGAACAGGCCGGCTGCAACGGCGTTGGGGTTGGCCGTACCCCGAGCGACGAAAAACTCATCCGCGGTAACCCCTCCGCGATAACGAAATTCGCTAAGCAGTGTTGCGCCGGTTAGCCCGTCCGTGGCGGTATTAATGGAGCCTGGCCAAGTGGCCAAGGCCAGCGGGAAGCTCAATAAAATTACCGCATAGCCAACCATGGCCGGGTTGAAAATGTTTTGGCCCAGACCACCGTAGGCATGCTTTGCCATGCCAATACTGGCCAGCGCGGCTACCCCTAGAATCGCTGGCGAAACATAGGGCGGCAGGCATATGCCAATGAGCAGTGCGGCGAGGATCGTGGTGCTATCGGCAAGGCCAAAGCGCTCGGTCTTCAACTGCGCCAAGCGTCGGCCCAATCCTTGCCGCAGGCCGGTGCAAATGGCCTCGACCAAACAACACAGCACCACCAGCCACAGCATGTTCCAGATAATGCCCAGTCCGTTCTGCCAAGCCATGGCGAATATGCCGGGTATCAGTGCCAAGGAGACCCGGTGCATCAGTGCACCGGTGCGCTTTATGGTGGGTACTTTACGAGTGATGCGGCTCATGAGTCCGTCTTCGAGTTTTGAACTGAAGCTTCGGTCGAACGTTGGGCTAGTCGCTGGGCAAGACGTTGTGCACGTCGATCCTCGGCCTCGCTTTGTACGGCGATTAGTCGCTGTTGATGTATTTGGTAGCGTGTCTTGATGCGCTGCTTTTCGGCGTCTGTGGCGGCGAGTTCGCTCGCGATTCGTTTGGCCTCGCTAAAGCGCACTGACAAATTAATTTCACTGGGGCAGACGCGGTCACAAAGGCCGCATTCGATGCACCTTTGCAGCTCAAGGTCATCTGCCCCGGCCCAATCTTCGGCGTTGCTGAGTTTCAGCAGCTGATCCGGTTGCAGGGCTACTGGGCAAACATCGATGCATCGACCACAGTTGATGCAGCCGCGGCCGAGCGGTGCGAAGCGTTCAACAGGTGGCTCTACAACCTTGGGCATCAAGGAAATGCAGTCCACTGGACAGGGCGCAATGCACAGTCCACACCCCGTGCATTCGGCTTCGATCACCGTGTGCATAAAGCCCCGTGCGCCAACAATCGCGTCCACCGGGCACGGGTCGAGACAAAGGGTGCAGCCGATGCAGGCCGATTCATCAATCACGGCGAGTAAGGGCGCTGGGTAAACCTGCAAGTCCTCTTGGCTGAGGGGCGCATTGGTGCCCATGAGATTTTTCAGTTCGATGACAAGCTCGGCGCCGCCGGGCGGACAAAGATCAATCGCCTCGCCGGCGGCAACGGCCTCGGCATAGGGTCGGCAACCGGGATGACCACACTGGGCGCATTGCGTGAGCGGCAGCATCTGTTCGATACGATCTGCCAGCGAGTCGCTGTCTTGGGGTAATTGCCTCTTCAGCCATGCAGCAGCGAGGGCAAAAAAGGCCAGCAGGGCCACAAGCAGTGATGGCACGGTGTAGGTGGCGAATGCGGCTTCCATTAGCTGCCGATACCCTGAAAGCCCATAAAGGCTAGGCTCATTAAACCGGCGCTGAGAAGCGTAATAGGCGTGCCGGCAAAGGCGGCGGGTAAATCCGATTGCGCGAGCTGTTCCCGCAACGCACCAAACAGCACCATGACTAGGGTGAACCCGGCGGAGGCGCCTATGGCAAATACAAAGGTTGCTAGCAGAGTCAGTTCTTGACCGATGGCTAGTAGGGTGACGCCCAGTACTGCGCAATTTGAGGTGATGAGTGGGAGATACACTCCCAACACCTGATGCAGCACCGGCGAGGTTGCTTTGAGATACAGCTGAATCACCTGCACAAGGCCAGCGATGACGATGATGAATACGATGATGTTCAGGTAGGTGAGATTCAGCGGCACCAGCAAGTAGTGGTACAGGGTATGTGAGGTAACCGCCGCTAAGGCCAGCACAAAGGCGGTTGCCAGCCCAGTTGCAAAGGCGGTATCGACACTGCGGGTAATGCCCATGAATGGGCATAGGCCAAGGAACTGGGCCAGCACAAAGTTATTGACCAGCAGAGCGCCAAACAAAATCAGGCCCAATTCGGTCATCTGTATGCCTGCCCTTATTTCACGTTCATGCCGGGTTCTGCACCGCTGTCTGGCGACAGTAAGAAGATGTCAGAACCTCCGGGGCCTGCGGCCAGCACCATGCCTTCGGACACCCCGAAGCGCATTTTGCGGGTGGCAAGATTCGCCACGACCACGGTGAGTCGGCCCACTAAGTCTTCGGCGTGATAGGCAGCCTTGATGCCAGAAAATACCTGACGCTGGTGATCGCCAACGTCCAGAGTCAGCTGGAGCAGCTTGTCTGCACCTTCCACTGGCGTAGCCTCGATGATGCGTGCCACTTTTAGCTGCACTTTCATGAAATCATCGATGCTGATCTCGCCCGGTGCATCGCGAGGTGCCGAAGGCTTGCCTGGTGCTGGCGCTGATTCGGGCTGTTTGGAAGCCTCCACCATCTTTTCGATCTGCGCGGTTTCAATGCGCTGCAGCATGGGCTTGAACTTGCTGATGGTATGGCCCAGCAAGGGGGCTTCGGCGTCGGCCCAGATGAGTGGCTGGACGTTCAAAAAGGCCTCGGCTTTTTCTGCCATCTCTGGCAGTACAGGTTTCAGAAAGATCGCCAGACAGCGAAACATGTTGATGCCTTGGCTGCACACCAGTTGCACTGCGTCTCGTTGCTCCGGATTCTTCGCCATGTTCCAAGGCTCATGTTTGGCGATATATTGATTGGCGGCGTCTGCTAAGGCGGTAACTTCGCGCATGGCCTTGGCGGTATCACCTGCTTCGAATAGCGCTGCGATGGGTTCTGCCTGGGCGTGGAACTGCGCCATCAGCGCTGCATCGTGTACGCTGTCAGCCAATACGCCGTCAAACTGCTTCACCAAAAAACCAGCGGTTCGGCTGGCGATGTTGATGACCTTGCCGACAAGGTCTGAATTGACGCGAGCGACAAAGTCCTCGAGGTTCAGGTCGAGATCATCGGCCGAGCCGTTGAGCTTGGCGGCATAGTAGTAGCGCAGGTACTCGGGGCTCAGATGTTCCAAGTAGGTCTTGGCCAAAATGAAGGTGCCGCGAGACTTGGACATCTTGGTACCGTCTACGGTGAGAAATCCGTGGGTGTGTACCTTAGTTGGTGTGCGGAAGTTGGCGCCGTCGAGCACGGCGGGCCAGAACAAGGCATGGAAGTTGACGATGTCCTTGCCAATAAAGTGGTGTACCTCGGCGCTGGAGTCTGGTGCCCAAAAATCGTCAAAGTTCAGATCGTTATCTTGATCGCACAGGTTTTGAAAACTTGCCATGTAGCCGATGGGGGCGTCCATCCAGACATAAAAATATTTGCCTGTGGTGCCAGGAATAGTGAAACCAAAGTAGGGCGCATCCCGAGAGATATCCCAAGCGCGCAGGCCATCGTCCAGCCACTCGGCAAGCTTATTGGCTATTTCCGGCTGTACGGCGTCGCTACGGGTCCACCCTATAAGAAAGTCTGTATAGCGACCCAGGTCGAAGAAGTAGTGGTCGGACCCACGCAGCTCAGGCGTGGCGCCGGAGAAGATCGACTTAGGGTCGATCAACTCGGTGGCGTTATAAGTGGCGCCGCAATTTTCGCAGTTGTCGCCATATTGATCTGGCGTTTTACATTTAGGACAGCTGCCCACGACGAAACGATCCGCCAAGAACAGGCCTTTCTCCGGGTCATAAAGCTGCTCGACTTTTTCAGTAAAAATCAGCCCAGCCTCTTGCAGGCGATCGTAAATCAGCTCGGAGTAATGCTGATTTTCCGGCGAGTGGGTGGAGTAATAGTTGTCGTGAGCAATCAAAAACCCCTGCGAGTCCGCCACATGCAGTTGGCGCATGTTTTCCACCAAGGCCTCCGCTGGCACACCTTCTTGCTCCGCTTTAATCATGGTTGCGGTACCGTGGGCGTCGTCGGCACACACATAAACGGCCTGATTGCCGCGCATGCGCTGGAACCGCACCCAAATATCGGTTTGGATTTGCTCCAACACGTGGCCCAGGTGAATGGGGCCGTTAGCGTTAGGCAGTGCGCTGGTGACTAATATGCGACGTGACATGCTGGGCCTGAGTTGGTCGGAAGCGGCTAAATTTGCGGGCGCAGCATACCGCGCCTGAGGCCACAAGTGCAGTCACTATCAGGCACCCGTTCGGCTGCGATGCATTTGTGTCGCGCTTTCACAGGCGCTCCACTGGCCTTTGGCCTAGACTAGCGCTTGATCAAAAGCGGGGTAACTGTGCGGTGAAAGTCGAAGAATTTATCGACCCCTATCTCGGGCAATCTTGGGGCAGCTTGGGTGCGCGGGTGCGGACCTCAGGTAAGCAAATCTCGGTCACGCTGGGTTATCCCGCTGCTGGGCTACAGGCGAATCTGGCGCCGCAGCTGGCGCAGTTTCTTGGCATAGACGCCGTTGATCTGCAGCTCAGTTTTTCGGCAGGCGGCGGCTCAGGCTTCGGCCAGGTGAAACACTTGGTGCTAGTAAGCAGTGGTAAGGGCGGTGTAGGCAAATCCACCACGGCGGTGAATCTGGCGTTGGCGCTCGACGCCGAAGGCGCCAAGGTCGGACTACTGGATGCGGATATCTACGGCCCTAGTCAGGGCTTGATGCTTGGAGTGGCTGAAGGTCAGCGACCAGACATCAAGGACGGTAAGCATTTCGAGCCCGTCCGGGCGCATGGCCTGAAGGCCATGTCTATGAGCTTTATGACCACGGACAAAACTCCCATGGTGTGGCGTGGGCCCATGGCTAGCGGCGCGCTGCAGCAGATTTTGGGTCAGACCCTGTGGGGCGACCTCGACTACCTAATTATTGATATGCCGCCAGGCACCGGAGACATTCATCTGACTCTGTCACAAAAGGCGCCGGTTTCTGGGGCTGTGATCGTGACCACACCCCAAGACATCGCCTTGTTGGATGCCATGAAAGGCATAGAGATGTTCGCCAAGGTGGACATTCCGGTGCTGGGTATCGTTGAAAACATGAGCGTCCACGAGTGCCCAAGCTGTGGGCATATTAGCCATTTATTTGGCGCCGACGGTGGTCGACGGGTGGCAGAGGATCTGTCGGTGCCGCTGCTCGGGCAACTACCCTTGGCTATGTCCATTCGTGAACAGGCCGATGGTGGCCAGCCCACGGTCAAAGTTGAACCGGATTCGAAAATCAGCGGTCTCTACCGCGACGCAGCGCGTAACATGGCCGCTCAGCTGTGGGCTCGCAAAAGTACGGCAGCTGCGACGCCAACCATTTCGATGGTCGATGATTAATTGGAAAACAGGGTAAAAAGGTAAGCAACGCTATGACTATCAAATCCGATCGTTGGATCGTCGAGCAAGCCAGTAAGGGCATGATCGAACCCTTTGAAGCCGGGCAGATTCGCACTAATGACAGTGGCGGCAAGGTGATTTCCTATGGCACATCGAGCTATGGCTATGACGTGCGCTGCGCCAACGCGTTTAAGGTGTTTACCAATATACACTCGGCAACCGTAGATCCTAAGGCCTTCGATGAACGCAGCTTTGTCGACGTGGAGGGCGACTACTGCATCATTCCTCCGAACTCCTTCGCCTTAGCCAGCACGGTTGAGTACTTTCGCATTCCTGAGGATGTGTTGACGGTTTGCCTGGGCAAGTCCACCTATGCGCGCTGCGGCATCATCGTGAACGTAACGCCACTGGAACCAGAGTGGGAAGGGCATGTGACGCTAGAGTTTTCAAACACGACGACGTTGCCAGCGAAGATCTACGCCAATGAAGGAGTGGCGCAAATGTTGTTTTTTCAGTCCGACGAGCGCTGCGAAACCACTTACAAAGACCGCGGTGGTAAATACCAAGGTCAGACTGGGGTGACCCTGCCAAAGACATAGTGGTGGATTGCCGTGCTGCACAGCGTGCCGCTCGCAATGACGGGTCGACTCCTGAGCAGGTTGCTGCCCTGAGCCGCAAGGGTCTTGCGATGACGCACGGTTTGTTATTGAACCAGTATTTGGCCCGCTTCGGTTTGGTGATCCGCCGCAACGATGGTGCCGATCTGCGTTGGCGCCTCGCCTTGATCGCTTAATGCCTCAAGGGTTGCCTCAACGTCGTCCTCGGCAACGATTAACAACAGACCAATGCCGCAGTTAAAGGTGGTGAGCATTTCTTGCTCCGCAATATTGCCTGCCTGCTGCAGCCAAGAGAACACGCTGGGCCGCTGCCAACTGTCAACATCGATCAGCGCAGCGATGCCGTCATGGGAGAATATCCTTGGAATATTTTCGTAAAATCCCCCGCCGGTAACATGCACCATGCCATGCACGTCTACGCTCTCCAGCAATTCGCGCACCTGTTTGACGTAGATGCGGGTCGGCGCGAGAAGCTCATCGAGCAAGGTTTCGTCGGGTACAAGCTCAGAGTTTTCCAACACTTTGCGAATCAGCGAGTAGCCATTGCTGTGCGGTCCTGAGCTTGGCAGACCGATGATGCGGTCACCGATACTGACCTTCGTGCCGTCGATGATTTTGGCCTTCTCCACCACGCCCACGCAGAAGCCTGCAAGGTCGTATTCGCCGTCGCTGTAAAACCCTGGCATTTCTGCGGTTTCGCCCCCAGCCAATGCGCAGCCTGCTAATGAGCAGCCATGAGCAATGCCCTTGATGACGCGTTCGGCGACGTCGATATCGAGCTTGCCAGTGGCGTAGTAATCGAGAAACAGAAAGGCCTCGGCGCCAACCACCAGAACATCGTTGACGCACATGGCGACCAAATCTTGGCCGACAAATTCGTGGCGGTTGTAGTCGATGGCGATTTTTAGCTTGGTGCCGACGCCATCAGCACCAGTCACCAAAATCGGCTTCTCGTAGCCCTCGGGTAGCTCGGCCATGGCCGCGAAGCCACCCAAGCCGCCGAGCAGTTCGGGTCTGCGCGTGGCCTTGGCTGCTGGTGCGATGCGTTCAATCAGCTGCGCGCCTGCCTCGATATCGACACCGGCATCCTTATAGGTGAGGCCGCCGTTTTTATAGGGAGTGTCGCTGTTTGATCCAGACATGGTGAGCTTCGCTGGCAAAAGACACCAGTCTACAGACTCTGAAGCCTCAGACCAAAGCTCAAGCCCAAGCTAAAGTTCTTGGCACAAGCAAAGGGCGAAGCCAATTTACTTTGGAGGCTGGGCGAGTACAAAACTCAGGCTGAGTTCGAGCCAGCGGCGCAAATCGTCATCCTCCGCCACGCCCTCAGCGTCGATGGAGACAAAACCGGTCATAGGCCTGCCGGAGAAATTCATCTTGCGACAATGTGGATCCAGCAATGCTGCCTGGTAATGATTTGCGCCGACGCGCAGCATCATGCTGTCGTCCTGTCGATCTTTGCGGCCAGAAAGGCCACAAGTCATGTGGCCATTCACCATGGTGACCAAGCCGCCGAACATCTTGCGTTCGCTGATGTCAGCGAATTCGGCGAGATCAAACAGTGCCTCTCTTATGCGCTGGGCTAAGCCTTCGTCGATGTCCACGGCTGCATTCCTTTGACTGGATCGGTTACAGAGCGCCAACAGTTCACGAAATCCTGCAGATCGCCTACTGCTTAGCAGATTCGACGCCGACAAAAGCACTCATCGGATCGGTAACTCGGCTACACTGACGAGCCGTATTGATGTGAAGCATAAACACCTCCATGTCCATTTGGCACTATTCTCCAAAACCACCGTTGGCCCTGCTCTGCGCGTTTACGATGGCGTTGCTTATGCTGTCGCTAAGCACATCGGTGGTCGCCCAACAAACTCGTGGTCAGGCGGTTGATTGGCTGTATGAGGTCGAGCAATTTGTGCCGGATCAAAGTGATCGTGCGCGTCTCGCGGCGGCCCAACGCTCCTTGCTACGCGTGTTGTCGCGCACCACAGGCCTAGCGTCTGTGCCGCGCAGCGCAACCGTGGCCAAGGCGCTCATCACCCCAGAGCGCTTCTACACCAAGTATGTCTATTTCGACCCGCGAGACTTGGACACTGAACGACGTGGTCTTATCGACAATGCATCGAGCGGCGCCGATGCGTCGTTGGCGGTACGCTTTGATTTTCAACCGGCTGCGATCAAGCAATTGGCCAGAGACGCCCAACTCCCGACGTGGTGGTCGCGTCGCCCGCTGACCATGGTGTGGATGGTGCTGGACGAGCCCAGCGGTCGCAAGGTCGTCAATCACAGTGCAGGGAAACTTCGTAGCGAACTCGACGCGCGGGCCAAACAACGAGGTCTGCCTACCATGCTGCCGCTGATGGATTTGCAGGATAGCGTGCAAGTCAACTCGGCCGTGGTGTGGGGCAAGTTCACCGATGTGTTGGATCAGGCCAGTGAACGCTACATGGCGAGCCAGTACTTGCTAGGCCGTTTTAGCGTACAAGAAATCCTCGGCCAGCGACTGTACACAGGCGAGTGGCTGGTGCGCTCCGGCGACGGTGAATCGTCTCAGTATCTGCGCGGGGTAGACCGCGACAATCTTGTGCGCACGGGCATCGACATGGCGACCCGTCATGTGCTCGATCAGCATCTGGTCTTTACCAACACGCCGCGCCAACACGATTTGGTGGTGCGCGGTATTACCGGGTTACAGGCTTACGCAGGCTTGCTCGACTATTTGCGGTCTTTAGAGTTTATCGACTCGGTGATGCTGTTGGGCCTGCAGGCAGATGCGCTGACGCTGCGCGTGAATACCGTGGCAACAGACCGTCAACTGCATGCGCTGCTGATCGATGATGGTCAATTTGATGCTGCGCCCCAAATTCTCCAAATCTTAGAATCGCCGCTGCATGAATCCCTAACCCATCTTGAATTTGTGTGGTTGAGTCGTTCATGAGCGCGCTACCCAATTACTTAAGTATGTTGCGCATTGTTCTGGTGCTGCCCATTACCTGGCTGTTATGGC
>PYIJ01192629.1_pt1 | contig 13658 bp, 16 predicted proteins | sample 3578051 | NCBI WGS metagenome assembly PYIJ01 (sample SAMN08408021, study PRJNA431606) | Marine metagenome isolate SA_KN192-05_S13_5m, whole genome shotgun... | biome: marine; feature: oceanic pelagic zone; material: water; isolation source: surface water sample, 0.2-0.8 um fraction ... | reverse complement strand
GTTGGCTTTTAACGTAATGTCTGGCTCAGCCATTTCTTTATTAGTTGGAAAATATATTCCAACTTCTCCCGATCCAACAATATAAAGGCCATCAGCAGGCTCACCAGCTTTGAAAATTGTTTTACCGGGCTTCATCTCAATTTTTTTCATTTATAACTTCAAAACCTGACCATCTTTTGCCAAATGGATACCAGTCGGTAAACTTTGTTCAATAATATCTAATTCAGCGTCTGTTCTATAGGGTGCATGGTGCGAAATTATGATTTCGCCGCAATTTAAATTTGAAAAGAAATCTATGCCTTGCTGAATAGAAGAATGGCCCCATCCGGTTTTGACTCGTAATTCTTCTTTGGTAAACATTCCGTCCCAGATCACCACATCTGCCTTTTCTACAAACATTTTTAACTCATCGGCCTGAGAAGTTGTAAATTCGTTATCACAAAGATATACGCACTTCTTTTTATTCTTTGTTACACTATAACCATAACTTCCCCCTGGGTGATTTAACTTAATTGCTTCTATTTTGAAGTCAGCGGTTACCATTGTCTGAACTTCAATAAAGTTTGAAAAGGTTACGTTGTCTAAGTTTTCAAATAGGTCCAGGGGAAAAAAATCTCCAGAAAAATAACGTCTAATAATTTTGTTTAACTTTTCTGCGTTAACCAATGCGCTACTGATAAAAGTCTTTGTTTCCGGTTTTAAGAGATATTTATTGAACGCCAATCCCTGCAAGTGATCGTGATGAAAGTGGCTAAAAAAAATCATTATTTGTTTATTACTATCTAAAACTGCGTTCTGAAAACCTGAACCGGTATCAAAAAAAATCTGAAAGTTATCCATGTTCAGTTCGAAGCAAGTTGTATTTCCACCGTATTGCAACATTTCCCTGGACGGGTTAGGAATCGAACCTCGGCAACCATGTGTTATGAATTTCATAAACGACCTAATGGAATTTTTGAAAGATAAAATGCTATTAATTTATTATTTTGCATACACTTGATAATACCCCAATTTTTTGTAAATGGTCAATTGTAAGCCTTTCGATTGCACAAAATTTCATCACTTTATTTATCGGCTTAAATATCTAAGTGAATTTCAAGAAAAATAATCTATCAATTTCACTTTTTATTGCAATCTATTGCTAATGCAAAGTAACGTGAAATAACTCTTTCTTATAATTTTGGAAACTTTTAATGGAACGAAAACTTTGTACTATATTGGCGTTAGATGTTGTTGGATTTAGTAAAATGATGGCGGTTGATGAGGACCATACTTTAAAGCTTCTTAACAGTAGGCGAGAGTTTATAGATACCAGTATTAGCGATCACGGGGGTAGGATATTTAATACCGCTGGCGATAGTGTCTTAGCTGAATTTACAAGCCCAGTTAGAGCCGTGGAGTGTGGTGTTCAAATTCAGAACAAGTCTATGGCGATTAATGCAGAAAGCGATGAAAAGGACCAAATGCGGTATCGAGTAGGTATCAATATTGGCGATGTTATGGTCTCAAATGAAAATCTTTTTGGAGACGCGGTAAATATTGCGGCACGTCTAGAAGCAGAAGCAATAGCCGATGGAATTTGTATTTCTGACAGTATTTATGATTTGGTGAACTTGAAAGTCAAAGTTTCATATGAAGACGCAGGAGATCTAGAATTAAAAAATATTGGCCGTCTTATTAGGGCCTACAATGTATTGAAATGTAAAGGAGCGACCAGGGGTTTAAGAAGTGACGACGCTGTACCACAAGTAAAAATAGATGTTCCGGAACCAGGGTCATTGGCAGTGATGCTATTCAAAAACCTCAGTAGCGATGAAGATCAGGAATACTTCTGTGAAGGCTTTTCGGAAGATCTTATATCTGCGTTTTCTAGATTTAAAAAACTAACAGTGATAGCCAGCAATGCAACCTTTGCTTATTCTGGCAAAGATAAATCTCCAACGACTGTTGGGCAGGAGCTGGGCGTGCTCTATATCTTAGATGGAAAAGTGAGGAAGATGGGCAAGAAAATGCGCATTTCGGCTTCTCTTTTGTCTGCTGAAGATGGCGCTACGCTCTGGTCGCATAATTTTGATACTACTTTGGATGATATTTTCGATATTCAGGATGAGTTAGTTGAAACAATCGTTTCAAATATCGTTGGTAATGTGGAGAGGGATCAGGTCAAAAAATTAGCTAATAAAAAGCCAGAAAAGATGGAGGCTTATGATTTGGTTCTACAAGGTTTAGAATACCATCGCCGGAGTTCTGTCAGTGCGGAAAACAATAAAAAAGCACTCAGCCTTTTTACAAAAGCGACAGAAGTGGACCCAAATTATGCAAGGGCTCATGCCTGGAAATGTTGTTCGCTAGCAAATAACTCAGATTGGTTTCCGGATGAAATGCCTGAAAATTGGATGAATGATGCTTTTTCTTCAGTGAATAAAGCAATTGATTTAGATCCAAATGACCCCGAGGCACACCGAATACTAGGTGCCGTAAAATTGTTGTTCGAAGGTGATTTCGAGAAGGCAATATTTCATCACGAAAAAGCGATTGAGATATGTCCAAGCGATACTTACCACATAGCGCGATATGCTGTTTTGCTTTGTTATTTGGGAGAACCAGAAAAAGCTATGGCACAAATTAAAAGGGCCATAAGAATTGATCCTTTTTGCTCTGATTTAGTGCTAGAGACTGAGGGACTTTGCCATTTTGTTTCGGGTGATTTTAATAACGCGCTAACTAGTTTTAAAAAAATGCAGATAGAAACTAGAACAAGCCTGTTCTACACTGCAGCCTCGCTGCAGAAAACGGGAAATTCTGAGGATGCCCAAAAAATATTAAAAGTAGCGAAAATCGAAAGTGGTATGGACAATGAAAAATTTGTTTCTTCACAACTTTTCCAAAAAGAAACTGACAAAAGTTCTCTTTCGGATGCTTTAGAGGCCATTTAGAATAGTATTTAGTTTATGGAAAAAATCACTATTTTTGATGCGGACAATTAAACGAATTCATTTGAAAGAAATGACATGATTTTAGGACTTATTGGTATTATTGCGGTACTTGCAGCATTTATTATTTTTGCAACTGGTCGTTCTGAGAAAGGAAACACTTTTATTTGGCCTTTCGCCGTATGCTTTGTTTCTTTTTTGGTATTTCTAGGATATTTGGCCAGCTGATCTTAAATTAATAAAAATGACAGGAGCACTGGAGTGGTAATAGTTGTTAAAAAAGTAGAAATTACGACAAGACCTGCTACCGCCTCAGAGTTTGCTCCATATTTTTCAGCTAAAAGATATGATGTCACTGCAACGGGCATAGACATTTGAATTACTAAGACGGCAAAGGCTTCGTAAGGTAAACTAAATTGATAGCCAACTGCTATTCCGGCGCTTGTACCAATCATAATTTTTGAAATACTTATACCAAGCGTCTTCAAGGCTAGCCTGGTTTTCAGCCTTGCAACTGCCACACCTAAAGTTATCAGCATTAGTGGAATAGCCATCTGAGCAATAAGATTTAATGAATTTGTGAGAATTTTTGGTGTCTCCCATCCATAAAACATAAATAGAAGTCCTAGTATTGTTGCGGGCACTAGAGGTTCTTTTAGCGGTTGCTTAAAAGAGCGAGTACCAGAGACCACCCACAGACCAAATGTGAAGGCCACAATACTTGTGAACGCGAAAACAATTACTGCATATCCTAAACCATCCTTGCCAAACGCTAAAAAACATAAGGGTAAGCCTAAGTTCCCTGTATTTCCCGAAATTAAAGGCATTAAAAAAGTGCGCAGGTCTAATTTAAAAATAAATGTAAATATTAACCCCAATACACTCACTAATGCGTATGCCATGCATACAACAATTATCATCTCACTCAGAAATTGTGGGTTTATTGTATTTTGCGTCAGCGAGGTAAAAACTAATGCCGGTACGGCTAGAGTCATCGCAAGCCTAGTGACAAACTCTACTCTATATTCAAAGCCTAATTTTACCCAAGAATACCCTATAGCGGCTAACAGGAATACAGGGGTGACGACTTCTAAAACTGTAAAAAAAATAATCAAAGTTAACTCAAACGCGTTATTAAAGAAGATTACCTACAAACAAGTTTTTAAAAAGTAAATCAAATTGGGTTAATAGAAGCGTAATTTACATTATTGGTGGTGGCTTCCAGCGTTTTCCCGAAAGCGCGTTTGCCACTATTGCAAGTAATAAAATACTTCCTCCAAGGAGAGTATTTTTGGAAGCAACTTCTCCCAGAAAAAACCATACCCAGACCGGCCCAAGAACGACCTCAGCCAAAGATAATAATGTTAAATCTGCTGCAGATAGGGTCTTAGAGCCAATTGTGTATAGAACTAGGCCACCGCCAACTTGGAAAATTCCCATAGAAAATGATATGCCAATATCTTGCGATGAAAGTAAAAGAGATTGTTTTAAAAACAAACAAATGAAGAATGTAATAATTATTGCAAAACAGCCGGATAAAAATACCGATGGAAGCATCTCATCATTTTTTCCCCATCTTAATGCTACGGAGAAAATGGCAAAGCCTATCGCGGAGCCTAATGCTGCAAAACTCCCGGTTAATGAAAAGTGTGTGGATTGGTCGGCAAACATGTATGCGATACCTCCCATAGCAACTATTATTGCATACCATGTTGTGGTCCGTACCTGCTCGCCAAGAATTAAATATCCAAGAACAGCTGCAATAAATGGTGCAGTTGCAAATAGCAGCATTGCATTTGCGACCGATGTTGTTTGAATAGCAAAGATGCCACCAGCGTAAGCAGCGACTAAAGACAATCCACCTATTATATTTGGTGTATTAAATAATTTCTTACTTAATAGTCGTTTAGATTTTCCTCTAAGACGAATTACAAAATAGAGCAGGAGGGTCAGGCTAATAGACCTATAAAATAAAATCTGCCATACACCTGCATTTTCAATAAGCCTTATTCCCAGTCCGACAGTTGACCAAAGAACACCAGCAAAGAAAACCAATATTACGCCTTGTGCGTAATCATTTGACTTTAATTCCACAAAGTTAATCATACGCCACCATGACTATAAATTAGATTTTCTATATTGCAGGAAAATATCCATTACGCATTTATGCGAACGACATATTCTGGTCGTGTTTATTATAGATAATTGGTATATATTTTCACAGCAATAGCATCTATTCAGGGTCACAAATGAACTTAAAGTCGGACCGTTTATTAATTGGGCATTTTAAAAGAGCTGATCTTCAGGAGTGGTTTTTGATTGAGCGTGATCCATCGGTTCGCAAGTATATACTTGATGGGTCTGTTTTAAATGAGGAGCAATCACTTGCATATATTGAACAAAATATTGCTAGTTATGAAAAGTTCAATTTTGGCCGTTATACGCTAAGAGATAAAAAATCCTTAAGACTAATCGGCATGTGTGGTTTCCTAAACACCGATATGGGGATTGATTTTGGATATCGTTTATCAAAAGACATGTGGGGTTATGGATTAGGTTTCGAGGCCGCTAATGCTGTTTTAGCTTATGGGATAAAGGTGATTGGCTTAAATCATATCGTCGCAGGAGTGATGCCAGAGAACTTGGCATCAATAAAAATTTTAGAACGTCTAGATTTTATTTATCAGACTGATGTAATTTACGAGAGGAAGACATACCATAAATACATGTTTTCCTCGAATAAAACCTAAGGATTTTGATTTTTTTAGTTCAACAGATAATCTTTAGGCGGGAACAAAAGATCATCATTTGTCCGATTAGAAGGTTTTCTTCGCGTGGGTGTTCTGGGTAGTCCTAAACCAGTGTTTATCATCTGAAGATAATCACGATATGACATATTCATCAAAGGTTTGATTGGACCTATAAAATCTGGGTCTTGATCTGAATTGTGCATTTTAATCCTCCTAAAATCTTAATAATGCAAATCCTGTGCCATAATTTAGAGGATTATTGCCTTAATAATTTTGTATCTTCTTTTGCAATCAAATATTTTGTTGAGCTTTGTTGAAATTAGAAGAAGAGTTATCTATCCCAATCACTTTTGAAAAGTCGATAGAGCGCAAAAACGGCAAAACAAGCAAAAATTCCACTTAATATTTTCATATTACTATTCTCTACGAAATACAGAATAGTACTGGTTGAGGACAGCGTCAGGACAATGAGCATCAGTTGAGTTGATTTCTTTTGCACATCTTCGGATTTTAGAAGATTTGCGCCGCAGGCAGAACAGTTCTCAACGTATGTATCAAACTTGTTACTACATTCTATGCATTTGAATTTTTTGGCTTCTATTTTCATACTTTTTACCATCAATTTTTAGAGCCGAGATACTGCGTTTTGTGAGATATCAACCATGTTTTAAAAAATCATTGCTAAGAAGGATACTATCTGAAGAATTACTTAAAGGCTTCGTAACTCGGTCGCAGTCCATTTTACGCCCTTGCAATGATCTAAACCATTGTTCAGTAGTATAAATCAATCCCCCACTTTCGTTGGCGTCTTTCTGGTAATCAGTTGAGTGCATCTAATATTCTCCAAATTCATATCTTTTGGAGCACTATCCATGCCAACTTAAATTATGGAATTTAAATTTCCAAAATTTCTTAGTGATTTCAGTAAACTTAAGATTTGAAAATTACTTTTTAAATATTCAGTTAAAATATTGAATAACGCTTAGTTTATCATAAATTCGATCTAAATTTCTAAAGAATTTGTCGTACTTTTAAATAGGTATCAAACTTAAATTAAATTTTTGGATATTTAATAAAATGCAAAGGTCGTATTTCATTGTTCTAATGATCATTACTTTTTTATCAGTACCCGAAACTGGTAATTCTTCAGTCAGTGCAACAAATTTAAATAATTGGGGTGATTTGAACTTAACTTTGGATCCGTTTCTCAGTCAGCAAAATGGTTTTGCATCTGCAGAAAATCAGGAAAAGCTAGGCTATCAATCTAGTGAGCCTAGAATAGCAAAAAAACCGATGTACTTAATGCGGCCCAATTCTCAGTATGATCTAGCTGAAAAATATAATTTTGAGAGCTCTTCGATCATTGAAAGCCCGATTGAAAAGAATGTAGAAAAACAACTTAATACTCCCAGTATACCAATAAAACTCGCGTTTAATAACAGTCTTGATATACCGTCTGCAGAAGTCGATAGAAAATTTTTCACCTATGTTTCACTTCAAAATAAGCTTTTTAAACCCAGTATTGAGGATGTTTTGCCGTCACTACTTTTGGACGACTCTTTCTTGTATCAAAACTATCCAGAGCCGCTAATGCCTGTAATTGCCTTAATAAGAATTGGTGACCAAAAATTACAACTTTATGAAAGGGGGAGGTTTTTGAGTGAGTGGGATATTTCATCAGCGCGCGCAGGAAAAATTACACCCAGAGGAAGTTGGACAGCAAAATGGCTTTCAAAAAATCATAAATCAAGCATTTATGATGGCGCCGAGATGCCTTTTTCAGTATTTTTTGATGGTGACTACGCAATACACGGCACTCGGCAGATTAATAGGCTCGGTGAGCCTGCCTCTGCTGGCTGCATAAGGTTACATCCTGACAATGCGAAAATATTCTTTGATCTTGCGATGCTTTATGGTGTGGAAAATACGCTTGTAAGAATAGTAAATTAAAATATCTGATTATAAATCCAAAAGATAATCTTAGTCGAAGATACTGACAAATCAATAAGTCAAAACAATGGCCAAGAATGTCGATTATATTTAATTTTTTCTGCTCCAATATACCGCCAGACTTCTTTTTTTACGTATTTGTAAGACTAAAAATAACGCCAATGACTTTTACTGTGAAATAGAAATAACGGATGTGCACTTATATTGAGCTTGGCGTTTTTGTGCTTCCTCAAATTTTTCTTGCCATTCGGTACCGTCTGGATCTTCTTTATACAAACCATATGCAATTTCTGCCAAAGCACGGTAACTTTTACATTTTCGTGTAGCATCTCGGTTCTTTTGTTTTGCCTCAAAATATTTTGGAAGATAGTAATAAGCGGCAACACAAACGGTGCAAACACTAATTAAGATTATTAAAGTAATTATAATAATTTTTAATTTATTTTTTAAAAAATGAATTATTTTTCTATGCTTTTTGGGTTGGTGATCTGTCAAAATTTTTCCCAAGGTTCAAATTTAAATAGCATTAAGTTATTTGTAAAACTCTCGTCTTGAGCCAAAGGTGTTCACCCTCTTGCGCCAAGCTCTATACGATCCTTTTTTCAAATTCAGGCGCATGAGTTTAACAACTTCTTTCTCTCCAAGTCCGTATTGTGTATTTATATCTCCAAATGAGATATGGTCAGACAGTGCCATTTGTACAATTTCACTAAGTTCAGCTTCGCTGTATTTAACTTTCATATTTTTTGTTTACTCATTGTAACTCCTCTGTGAGCTTTATTTAATGTAAAACAATTGTTCATCAAATGATTAATCCAACAACTTTTGTTTGATCACTAAATACAAATGTTTGTGAAGCTGCAAACTTTGAACTTATTGAAATCTATTTTAGGATTATTCTATAATGAATAGTCTCTTATAATTTTCTTTCTAGAGGGTAAAGGTTTGCATTTGTATACTGCGTTAATATTAGCATTAATGGCTGCTTTGGTTGTTTTTATTTTACAAATGTTTTCCACTTATGGACTTATGGGGTTTCAAATCAATTTTGGCTTTTGATTGTAACTTTATCCGTTATTGATATCAGTACAGCCAAAATCTTTACGCAAACCTTCTGCTGCCATACTTTCTCTTACCCATTTTTTACCATTAGGATTAAGTGCGTAACTTTTTTCAGATTCTTTTAGCATTTGCCGATATTGTAAACAGCCCAAACTACGATCTCTTTGCTTTTGTTTTTTTTCAAAATAGGGAGGCAAAAAAATAACTAAAGAAATGATAACCAGAATTATCACTGTTCCTCCGATTATATAGATATACTTCACTCGCTTGACCCTTGACCTAAAAGAATGCCTGACCGCATGTTCTAATCCCATTTTATATACTCTGGGTATAAATATAGCAGGCTGTGTAAATTGATAATACTATATTTTGTACATGTGGGATAAATAACACACGGTAAGTCCATATAAATAAATAAAAATATCGTACAGAACGCCTTTATGATATTTTTAAAAAAAATAAAAAAGAGCAGGTATTATGGAAAATTCATCAACGCCATCGGTAATGGTTTGGAGTGCTGTGCGTGTTCTGCTAGTTGCACTAATATTTATAGCACCAGTATTTGTAGGGTTCTCAATATTATTTTGGCTTTGAATAGTAGTGAGTAGTATCAGCTAAGCTATGTTGTATTGGCTGAGACAATTTTAGAGCTATGGGTTACTACTATATAAAAAGCCGTTCTATTATATCGGCGCTGGCGATTCATATTCGCATCACAGGTAATTACTCTTAAGATTTGTCTTGGCAGTTTGTAAAATCTTTATTAGCCTAAAAAATATTAGGAAATGATGTTGCATCGTCCAATCGGTAAATCGTCTCTGTGTTTAATTTGCCCACAATTACAGACGAAGTAAAATATTGGAGCATGTTTTCCTGGGGAGGGGAAAATACTAATGGGACTTATTTGGGGTCGTTTTTCCGTATTATTGTATGTTTGGTTATTCAGTTTAGTCTTCTTAATTGCGACAATATATTTTTCTGAATTCTTTCTTTTGCCAGCTCTTATAATGATATTTTTAGGATCAATTGGCATATATGATTTTTTGCAGAAGAAGCGAGCAGTACTTGCCAATTTTCCTCTTTTAGGCCGGCTTAGATTTATGATGGAGGCAATTCGCCCGGAGTTGAGGCAATATTTTTGGGAGTCTGATAAGGATGAGCTTCCTTATTCACGCAACCAAAGATCGATGGTTTACCAACGTTCCAAAAGTTTGCTTGCAGCGCGACCATTTGGTTCGGATGAAGATCATTATGGTGATGATTTTAATTGGCTGAACCATTCAATTTCTCCAACCAATATTGCAAGTGATGATTTTAGAATTAAAGTGGGAGATGACCAAAGGCCATACTCCATATCTGTTCTAAATATTTCTGGCACCAGTTTTGGTTCACTGTCGCCCAAAGCTATCGAATCTTTATCTGCTGGAGCAAAAAAGGGAGGGTTTGCGCACAACACTGGTGAAGGCTCGCTGTCAAAATACCATCAGGCTGGCGGAGGTGATACAATATGGCAAATCTCCACTGGATATTTTGGTTGTCGCACGCAAGATGGGAAGTTTGACCCAAAACGATTTTGTGATCGAGCGACACTTGACCAAGTTAAGATGATTGAAATCAAATTAAGCCAAGGTGCAAAGCCTGGGCATGGCGGGATGCTTTTGGCGCCAAAAGTAACCCCTGAAATTGCTGAAGCAAGGGGTGTAGAGCCATTTAAAGACGTTATTTCGCCGCATAGGCATTCAGAGTTTTCAACTCCTCAAGAATTATTGCTTTTTGTCTGTAAACTGCGCGAACTATCAGAAGGGAAGCCAGTAGGCATAAAACTATGCATAGGTCATCCTTGGGAATTTATTGCAATTGTCAAAGCTATGGTCCAAATGGAAGTGTACCTAGATTTTGTCACAGTAGATGGTTCAGAAGGTGGAACAGGCGCTGCGCCAGCTGAATTTACAGATCATTTAGGAAGCCCTCTGCGAGACGCGATTGTTTTTGTTGATAATACATTAAGAGGGGCAGGTTTAAGGAAAAGAATTAAAGTTGCAGGTTCAGGAAAAATAGTAAGTGCTTATGATATTGCGAGAGTATGCGCTTTGGGTGCTGATTGGTGCAATATGGCCAGGCCGTTTATGTTCTCATTGGGATGTATTCAAGCAAGGGATTGCTCGTCTGGGCATTGCCCGACCGGCATCGCCACAATGGATCCGTCTCGGTATCGAGCTATAAGTATTTCAGATAGATCAGACCGTGTTTTTAACTTTCAAAAAAATACTCGTGAAGCACTTAAAGAATTACTTGAAGCTACTGGGCTTCACCATCCTAGTGAACTTACTCGCAGACATATAGTAAGACGACTTTCAGCTAGCAAAATTAAACTTGCCGAACAGATTTACCCAAACGTAGAAGACTTAGCTTTGTTAAATAACGGGCTAATAAGAGATCCGAGGCTTAGTACTTACTGGGACAAAATGGACAAGTCATCTTTTTCACCCTTGCATTAGGATATTTTGTAATTCGAAATATCGCAATTAATATTTATTAGTCTTCCTTTAAGTTTGAATCTTGGTACTTTACACATGAGTTTATTTGCACATAGAAGTTAGATCAGCAAACGGAAACATGGGTTCTAATCATTGATTTACTCTAGATATTTTTTCATAATACTTATTGCTTCAGGTTTTTTATATTCATGTGAAAAAATTAACGAAATCAATATCGCTGAACTGAAAGTTTTATGTTCTGAGTATGGATACACTTCGAACTCATCTAATTTTAGTAAATGTCTGAAAAGGCAAAAGATTATAGCTAAATACGAAAACGAAAGTTGGTTTAGTCGATCCCTTAAACGTTAGGAGTGGAAATTAACTCATTATCCATGTTATACCTGCATTATTTATTAGCAATAACCGTAAATCATAAATCTTTTAATTTGGACCTTATTGTATGATCAGATTTCTTAGTTTCTTTATGTTTGTTACCACTTTTTCCTGGTCTTTGGCTAATACAGGAGCAGAAGAAGTGAATGTCCAAAGTGAAATTGAAAAAGAAGCATCATGCGAATTAGTGTCACGCTTGGCATTTCTCGCTGTTGAAAATTTTAGCAAAGACGTCGAGCTTGATCAGGTTAAAGACTTACTTGATCCTGTGTTACGTTCTGCAGTGGAGCGCCTAGATACAGAGGCGCAAAAAAAGTTTGTTGAGACAGAATATGAGAGGATTATCCTTGAAACTTATCTTACAAACGATTTGGCTCCAAAGTATTATGCAAAAAGATACCTATCTTTATGCAACAGGCTTTGACTATATTTTCAAGGATTAAAACTGAAGTTTTGAGCTAAATAGGAGATCTAAATTTCTGATGACCTTTTTAGATTTTTTGAAATTATAGGTTCTTGTTTTAATTTAGCCGTGGGCTCTTTATTGATATTATTAGGCACTTCTTGATTGTGCAAAAATATTTCAGGCTCTCGTTGGCTTACTATTTCTATTTCTTGGTCTTCTTTTTTATTCGACGTTTTTGATGGTATTTTGCTATTAAAGTTAAGTATTTTATAGCAAGCATAAAAAGACCAAAGTAATCCCAGAACTGCAATAAATTTTAACAAGGGCAGTTGATATAAGAAAGCGCATATCGCTGAAAGTGAGCAGGTCAGTGCAGAGATTATTAATTGTAATTGGCGTAGAAACATATCAAGAATTTAACTTCACGGTTTTGTTAAAACTTTCTTGCGATATAAAATTTTACTGAATAAATCAAGACTGAAGTGGCTGGGTAAATAAAAATAAATTTCGTAAAAATACTGTTTTGACCCATTCTGTTATCAGGGCAGTAAATCCCAATAGTTCTTTTCTCCTTCTAAATATTCACCGCAATGCCATTTTGGTAATATTTTGGGAAATTTTGCTAAGCTGCCGCTATTTATTATAGTTGGAGGAAGTTTGCGGCACTCAATGGAGACGTCATCATGATTGTCTAACTCCATATGAGCAAATTGACAGGTGCCACACACTTTTTCCATCTTACTCCCCAAATGTAACTTCCTAAAATAAAATGCATTTTGCACGATTGAGTCAACTAATATAGTAATATTATTGGATTGGGCTTAAGCGTACTTTGGAAAATTGGAGACTAGTTTGAAAGAACCGTCATTCTGAAATCATTCACTTCTTAAACTTTTCTTTTAATTTCATATCATACAATTTCATCGCCATGAGTTCTTCCGACGACAACGAATATGGATTTTTCTCAAATTGTTTTTTGAGAATTTTCATAGCCCAAATTATCAATTTGTTTATATCGCTGCTGCTCATGCAAATAGAAACGACTTGAAAGTAGAAATTTTAGAGTTTTTTCATTTTGCAATAAGTTTTTTAAAAATGAATGAAAACCCTATCACAATCAATTCAAATTAGTTGTTTAAAGGAGTTTATATAAGCTTAAAATTGCCTTATTTCCTAAAGTAACACCAAGTCCGATCTACAAATTATCTTTGTGGCACTAATTTTGCTCAATCTCAGCATGTTAAAAAATACTATTACATCAAGGCGTATGTTTATTATGGCACTTGGCTCATCAGGCGTTTGCCATGCAGCTACGCCTTTAATTAATTTTGACAAGTCACATGGCGCTCTAATAGATGTTGATAAAAGTGGCAGTTTATTTGGTGGCAAGCGAAGTTTTAACTTAACCGAAGATCCCTATAGTTTATTTGATGTAGAACCCGATTTAACAAGAAATGAAATGGCAAATAGTTTTAAGAAGAATAAATTCGTCTATAAGCCGAAAAGAGATTTTTTGGTTAATCTTCACAATATAAATAATAATGAAAACTTATCACATATGGTTACCCGTTTTGATAGTGGCATTGGTTATTACAACTCTAAATTAGACCATTTTTTCCGGGATTGGAGAGAAAATAAATCAATTCCAATGGATTCAGAAGTCCTAAAAAACCTATTTAGCATT
>PYIJ01130629.1_pt1 | contig 13664 bp, 22 predicted proteins | sample 3578051 | NCBI WGS metagenome assembly PYIJ01 (sample SAMN08408021, study PRJNA431606) | Marine metagenome isolate SA_KN192-05_S13_5m, whole genome shotgun... | biome: marine; feature: oceanic pelagic zone; material: water; isolation source: surface water sample, 0.2-0.8 um fraction ... | reverse complement strand
TTTGGTGCTGGTAAAACATATGCACTTGTAAGTAAATCTGTATTGTTAGCTTCAATGAATGTTGGTCATATTTCAGCAATTTTTGAACCAACTGCGCCAATGCTTCGGGATATTTTAATGAGAACAATGAATGACTTGTTAGATGAGTGGCAAATACCTTATACCTTTAGAGCTAGTCCATTGCCGGAGTACCAACTGCAATTTAAAGAAGGAGTGCATACGATCTTGTTAAGAACAATTCTTACCTACCAAAGATTGCGTGGCCAAAACTTATGTGCTGTTGGTTTTGATGAGGCAGATACGGTAAACAAACGTGATGCCGAACAAGCAATGAACATGGCGCTTGCTAGACTGCGCTCTGGTAATGTACAGCAGTTTTATGCAACTACTACACCAGAAGGTCATTCATGGGCGTTTGATACCTTTGAAAAAAACGCCAAAGAGGACACTCGGTTAATAAAGGCAAGAACAGCAGATAACCCTTATCTCCCAGACGGATTTATTGATTCATTACTCGAAAACTACCCACCACAGCTAATACAAGCATACTTAAACGGTAACTTCTGCAATTTAACAACCGGCCAAGTATATGACAAATTTAATCGCAATACCCATGTTTTACAGAATGACCCTTATGTAGATGATAATGAACCTTTAAGAATTGGGATTGACTTTAACATTGGCAATATGAATGCAGTAATAGGTGTGGCAGTTGGTAATAAATTTATGGTTATAGATGAAATCGCTAAAAGTCACGACACACATACCATTGCTAAAGAAATTAAAGCAAGGTACCCTTTCAACAAAATCTATGTATATCCTGATGCGTCAGGTGGCAACAGAAGTACAAATGCTTCAAAGACCGACATCCAAATATTAGAAAGTTATGGTTTTGTTAATCAGTCTGCATTATCTAATCCCCCTGTAAGGGATAGAGTTAACTCTGTTCAAGGTTTATTATTAAATGGTAAGAATGAAACTAGGTTAATGATTTCTAGAAAGGCAATAAAACTTATTGAATGTTTAGAATTACAAAGTTATAACGAAAGAGGTGAACCAGACAAAGATGCAGGGTACGATCATATGAATGATGCCCTTGGTTACATTACTTGGCGATTGTTCAATCCCTTACATATGACCGCTGGTCGCAAAACTGGTATTAGGCTTTATTAAGATTATTGTCTAAACTATAAACAAACTATGGAGTCGAAAAGTGTACTCAGGGTATAACCATTACAACAGACAGACAGCAACAAGTGGTACTGAGATAAATGACCCTAATAGTAACTGGTATCAGCAAGAACCTCATTGGATGTTAATTGAAGATTTGTTAGGCGGTACATATCAGATGAGGGCAAAGCATAGAAAATATTTAATGCAAGAACCTAGAGAATTAGATGAGAGTTATGACAACAGATTAGCTCGTTCTGTTTGTCCACCTTACTTTTTAAGATTAGAAAGAATGTTGGCTGGTATGCTAACTCGTAAACCAGTAAGGCTAAGTGATACGGCAGACAATATTAGAGAGATGTTATTTGATGTTGACTTGCAAGGTAATGATCTTAATGTCTGGACTTATGAGACTGCTCGCAAGATGATTCGTTATGGTCATATTGGAGTATTAGTAGATGCACCTGCAACTGGAAATAGTGGTAGACCATATTGGGTAAGTTATACACCAAGAGATATTCTGGGTTGGCGAACAGAAATGATAGATGGCTCTTTGCAATTTACGCAGTTAAGACTTCTTGAAAAGGTATCAGAGCCAGATGGTCTTTATGGAGAAAAGATTGTTGAGCAAGTAAGGTTACTCACTCCGGGCAATTTTGAAATACATAGAAAAGCTAAGACAGGAAAATTTGTAAAGGTAGATGAAGGTACTATGCCTTTGGATAAAATTCCTTTTTCTGTTGCTTATTCCAACAGAGTGAATCTTTTAGAATCAAGACCACCAATGGCTGATATAGCAGAATTAAATTTAAAAGCTTATCAGATACAATCTGATCTTGATAACCAACTACATATATCGGCAGTACCAATGCTTGCCTTTTATGGCTTTCCACAAAATGCTGAAGAGGTAAGTGCTGGACCCGGAGAGGCTATTGCATTTCCAGCAGATGGTCGGGCAGAATATATAGAACCAGATGGTAAAAGTTATGATGCTCAGTTTAGAAGATTAGACAGACTAGAAAGCCAGATAAATGAATTAGGTCTTGCTGCAGTACTTGGACAAAAGTTATCAGCAGAAACAGCAGAGGCAAAACGTATTGATAGATCACAAGGTGATTCAACAATGATGGTAGTAGCCCAACAGATGCAAGATATGATTGATAACTGTCTTATGTTTCATGGCCAGTACCTAAACTCAGAGGCTGGTAGTTGTTTTGTAAACAGAGACTTCCTCTCACAAAGATTAGAACCACAAGAAATACAAGCATTACTTACTTTGTACACTTCTGGATCTATTACTCAGAAAACATTACTTGACCAACTTACTGAAGGCGAGGTTCTTGGAGATGAGTTTGATGTTGAGGAAGAATTAGAAGCAACACAGAATGGTGGTCTTATTGAAATGGCGCAACCAAAAGAAGAGGTAGAACCTGAAGAGCCTGAAGAGAGTGTAGAGCCAGAACAAGATGCTGCATAATCAATGGCAACACCCGAATCATTTTACAGAGAGGCGATTGACCTTAATCGTTATAGCAACCAAGTTGCTCGTAGAATTATTACGAATTACAACAATGTAATTTTAGATTTAACTAATAAATTAGCAACTATTGACGAAGTAACAGCACCAGCAACAGTCGCAAGAATAAGATCAATGCTTGTACAGATGAAAGAAAGTTTGGAAACTTGGTCTACAAGTAGTTCTGCTTTGATGATTGATGAGCTACAAAGTTTGGCTGTATTTCAATCTGGCTTTATTGCTGATGAATTACAAAAAGTTTTACCAGTAGGTGCTGTAAATGTAAATACAGTGCAAGTCTCACCAGACTTTGCAAGAAGTATTGTTATGACTGATCCAACAGAAGTAAATATATTGACGCTTCCAAATAATTTAGAACCAACTGTACAAAGAACATTTAACCTTACTGCTGCTAAAGGTTCTGCTATTACATTACCAAGTGGCGAAGTTGTATCAAAAGCATTTCGTGGTATTTCTACAAAACAATCAGAACTAATATCAAGTCAGATTCGTATTGGTATTACAGAAGGCGAATCTATACCAAAGATCGCAAAAAGATTAAGAGGCCGTTTGCAGTTTGGTCGTAATCAAGAGATGACTGCCAAGGCTCAAAGGTTAGCTGCTGGCGATGGAATGAAGTTAGCCAACACGCAAGTTATGACTATTGTTCGAACTTCTGTTAATCAAGTACAAAATGCGGTAAGTCAAGCTTCGTATGCTTCTAATGGAAATGTAACCCAAAGGTATGAATATGTTGCAACTTTAGATGCAAGAACAAGTACCATCTGTGGAAACTTAGATGGTAGAACATTTAAATATAACGAAGGACCATTACCACCACAGCATTTTAATTGTAGATCAACCACTGTTCCTATTATTGATGATGACGATTTAAGACGAAAGTTCCCTGATACTAGACCGAGTGCAACTGGTAGAGTTCCGCAAAATACTAATTATGCAACGTGGTTAAAAGATAATCCTTCGATACAAGAGAAAGCATTAGGAAATAAAAAAAAGTTTTTTAATTATTTAATTGATAAAAAAAGAAAGAGTCCAAGAGAGGCTTTGCGGTTAATTATTAAAGATGACGGTACAGAGCTAAGTTTAAAAAAACTAATTGAAAAATACCCTAAGGCATAAAAACAGTTATTATTAATGTAGTTGCTTTAAAACTATGCCCATGGGAAAAGGAACTTATGGTTCCAAAGTAGGCAGACCGCCTAAAAAGAAAAAGAAAGTAAAAAAAGGTGGTAAAAAGTAATGGCGAAAACATTAGCAGAAAAATTGTCTGAAGCAAAACAGGCAGCCCAAACTTGTAAGCCTAAGAAAAATGCCAAAGCTAAGAAAGGTTCCTAAAGATAAAAAAACAGGTATTCCAAAAAAATACTTGTCGGGTTCAAAGAATAGATCGGCAAAGGCCGCTGAAATAAAAAGAACAGCAGCACTTTATAAAAAAGGTGCATTTATTGATATAAAAGCTGTACAAAAATCAAGGGTTGCTCAAGATGTCACAAAAAAGCAGAAGAAAACCACTAAGCGCCGCAACAAAAAATAGCCTTAAAAAAAAGGCTGAAGGTACTAAGTTTAAATATGGTGAACTTGCAAAAGTTTACAGAAAAGGACAAGGTGCTTATTTGTCTGGTGGATCTAGAAATGTACCAATGGCTGCTTGGGCTATGGGCAGAGTTAATAGTTATATGAGAGGAGATAAAGCAAGAACAGTTGATATGGCTATTTATAGGAGTTATAGAAAATAATGGCTATTAAAAGAGGTGGACATACATTTGTTGGTGTTGATAAACCAATCAGAACACCAAATCATAAAAGTGGTAAGAGTCATGCTGTTGTTATTAAACAAGGCGATGGATTTAAATTAATACGTTTTGGTATGCAGGGGGCACAAACTAAAAGGCCAAGAAAAGGAGAGTCAGAAGCAGATAAGGCAAAAAGAAGATCGTTTAAAGCTAGACACGCAAAAAATATTGCAAAAGGTAAGACAAGTGCCGCATATTGGGCAGATAAGGTCAAATGGTAAATTATCTGATATATTAAATAAAAAAAAGGCTACGCTTTATTTATGGCAGAAGAAAATGAAACAGTGGCTACGCCACCTGTTAACCCTAACGAACTTGAACAGCTAAAAGAATCAGTCAAGAAGTTAGAGCAAAAAAACTACGAACTGATTGGTAAATTAAAAAATCAAAAAGAAGAAAAGACAGTTCCAGAGGATTATGATGCTTTGTTAGCATTTAAACAAAAAATAGAGCAAGAAAAATTAGAAAGTGAAGGAAAGTACACAGAAGCTACACAGGCTTTAGAACAGCAGTACCGAGATCGTTCTGCTGAAGATAAAAAAAGAATAGAAACTTTAGAAGCAAGAAACAAAGAACTGGAATTAATAACACCAGCAATTCAAGCTTTATCTGAAATAACACATGATCCAGAGTTGGTTTTAAATAACTTAATACCTAAAGATCAGATACAAATTAAAGATGGTCAACCTGTTGTAGTTGATGGTTACGAGCAATTACCAGTAGCAGAATATGTAAAAAATAAACTAGAAAAAGAAAAACCTTACTTGTTAAAAAATAAACCAATAAGTGGTGGAGGTGCTCCTATATCCAGACCATCTTCAACAAATTTTTCTGAAGATATGATAAAACCTTTTCTTAGAGAAACAGAAAATTTAGGAGAACAAGGACGCATTTATAAAGTTCATGGCAAAGAAACATGGCAAAAGTTGAGAGATATAGCAAAAACACGCTAGTATAGAACAAAGGCGAAGCTACGCAGAGCCATATAGGGTTACGCCCACACCGTTAAATTTTAAATTTGTGGACTTATGGCAGTTCTAAGGAGTGATATTATCATCCCTGAGATATTTACGCCTTATGTCATAGAGCAAACTACTGCACGAGATTCTTTTCTCGCAAGCGGTGTGGTTGCACCTATGGCTGAGCTAAATGCAACAGAGGGTGGTGATTTCGTAAACGTACCTTTTTTCTCAGCTAACTTAAGCGGAGACTTTGAGGTTTTATCTGATTCATCTTCATTAACACCCGGTAAAATTTCTACTGACAAACAAGTTGGAGTTATTTTACATCGTGGTCGTGCATTTGAATCTAGGGATTTGGCAGCATTAGCAGCAGGGTCAGACCCAATGGCTGCAATCGGTCAAAAAATTGGTGCTTATATAGCAAACCAAAGACAAAAAGATTTACTTTCTTGTCTTGATGGTGTTTTTGGTTCTGTTAATACAACAGATTCCAACGCAGCATTTTTTGGTTTAACAATAGATGGTGGATCTGGTGATACTCCAACTGTTCTTTCTCCAAGACACGTTGCAAAAGCAAAAGCTATCCTTGGCGACCAAGGCGATAAGCTAACTGCTGTTTGTATGCACAGTAAAGTTTACTACGATCTCGTTGAGAGAAAAATGGTTGACTATGTTCTTGCATCTGATGGTAACGGAGGTTCTGCTACTGCTTCTGGTGGTACTATTGCCCCTGCTTATGGCGCTGGAAACGATACTGTTCCTACATATTGTGGTTTAAGAGTTATTGTTTCTGATGATGTTTCTACTGTTGGTAGTGGTTCATCTACAGAGTACAGTACATACTTCTTTACTCAAGGTGCAGTTGCTAGTGGAGAGCAAGCTGGTCTAACAACAGAGACAGACAGAGACATTCTGGCTAAATCTGATGCTATGGCTATTGACCTTCATTACTGCTACCACCCAGTTGGTTCAAAGTGGGCAACAACAGATGTAAACCCAACAAGAGCAGAGTTGGCAACAGTAGGCAAATGGTCGAAAGTCTACGAGACAAAAAACATTGGTATAGTTAGGGCAACTAACGTATCAACACAAGACTAAGGTAACTAAATTATGCCATCAGTTTTTGAAGCTACTGCGGGAACGGCTCTTGGAGTTAGTTCAGATCAAACAGGATCAGTTACGCAGGCAACAAGTAAAGCTACAGGTGTCACTTTAAGTAAAGTGGCTGGTGTTATAACAATGGATGACGCGGCTCTTGCAGCAGCGGCTGAAGTATCTTTTGCAGTTACAAACACAAAATGTACTGCCAGTGATGTTGTTATTGTTAATCACGCAAGTGGTGGAACAGCAGGCGCATATTTAGTGCAAGCTAATACTATTGCTGCTGGATCTTTTGCAATCACAGTTACTAACGTATCTGGTGGTTCATTAGGCGAAGCAATCGTACTTAACTACCAAATCCTTAAGGCTGGTTAATGGGGTTATTTGCTTTTAAGCGAAAAAAAGAACAAGAAGCTGCCAAAGCGGTGGCTTCTGTTCAACCCAAAACAAAACGCAAACGAAAACCTAAGTTAAAAAATGGCGATAACAATAACAGCGACAGTAGGTAGTTCTTCAGCTAATAGTTATGTCACTTTAGATGCGGCTAACTCTATTGTTGAAGGTTTAATACTTGATGATGATGTTTCTGCATGGGATGGTTCTAGTAATGATAATAAAAACAGAGCTTTATTTACTGCTGCAGTTAGAGTTGACCGAGAAAGATTTTTAGGAGCAAGGGTTACTAATACACAAGCATTACAATGGCCTCGCCAAGGTGTACGAAAACCAGATACATATATCAATACTTATTCTGTTGGCTTTCCTTTTCGTATATCAACAGATTATTTTTCTGAAACAGAGATACCAGAACAAGTTAAAAAAGCACAAGTTATATTAGCTGTTTACTTGAATAACAATCGAGATGGGTTAGGATTATCAGGACTTGAAGATTACAAAAAGGTAAAACTTGGTAGTCTTGATGTAGAGCCTAATTTTTTTGGTGCTGTTGGTGCTGATAGAGTACCACCACTATTTGAAAGGTACTTTACTGGTCTACGAATAAGTGGACCGGGCAATGTCGCTATTAAAAGGAGTTAATTAAATGGGAAACTACAACTACCCAGCCGCAATTATTATCACAGACACAAATGCACATACTGGAAGGTTTGGTAAGATTCATTGTCTTGCTGCCGCAGAAGTGACTCTTGTATCTGAAGTAATTACAGAGAATGGTTCATCAACTGTTAATGGTATTACTATGGGTGTTGCATCAGAGATTGAAGGTATCATTACAAGTATTACTTTGGCTAGTGGTCAAGTCATTGCATATCTTGTCTAATGGGACTTGCATCATCATTAAAAAAAGTGGCCTCTAAAAGCTTAGTAAAGCTTGGAGGTAGTGTAACTATAAGACAAGTTACTAACGGCTCCTACGATACCGCTACTGGCGCAGTGAGTGAAAGCAATAGTGATACTGTAGTTAAAGGTTTACTAGAAAATATAAGTAATACTGAAGTAAATGATTTAATACAAGCAGAGGATAAAAAACTAACAATATCTGCTGGTGACATTACATTTGTACCAACACCAAAAGATAAGGTTGTAGTTGCTTCTGTTGTTTTTAAAATTATTACTGTGGTAACAAATCAACAAAATAATATACCAATAACCTTTGAATTATTCTTGAGGGCATAATGGTAAGAGAAATAAAGATTAATCGTATTGTTGATGACAAATTTAAAAAAGAAATTGTTGACTCTGTAGAAAGAGCAACCTTATCTTGGAAAGAAAAAGTAATAAAAGCAACACCAGTAGTTACAAACAATTTGCGAGGTTCTTGGGATCATAAGATAGAGCCTTTTGTTGGTACTGTTTTTACAAATGTAGAATATGCAGAACCAGTTGCTTATGGTACAAGCTTGCCACCAAGTTGGGGTGGACAGTTTAGAACAGGCGAAGGGCAGTCTACAATTAAAGGTTATCCAGAGCTTATAGGCAAACAAATAGCTACAGATATTCAAAATAGATTTAATATATAATTATGGCAGCAACAGATTTAAATACAGTCAGACAAACAATAGAAGCAAGACTTGCGACTGAACTTGCAAGTAGTCCTGCAATTTCTGTTGTATTTAATAATCAACCATTTGATTCAACTACCCAAGAAACTTTTGTTCAGTGTGTTACAAGTTTTGGTTCTGGAAGTTATTTATCTATGGGAGGATCTGCCAACTCTACAAATAGTATTGTTGGTTTAGTTCTTTTAAATATTTTTACAGATGAAGGTATTGGTGCGGGGACAAACTATGTGATTGGCAAAAGAGTGCGTGACCTTTACAATAACCTTACAGTTTCAAATGTAATTTTTGATTCGCCAGTTGGACCAGAAGTTTTGGCATCTAGTCCAGAAGGAAAGTTTCAAACACAAATACGAATTACTTTTGAAATATATGAGGAACTTTAAATGGAAATTACTGAAGAGATGTTAGATGCTATTGAAGCTGTAAAGGGCAGACGTGACCCTGCTTATTGGGATGGACGCTGTAAAAGATACATGGAAAACCAAGAAAATTTAAAAAAAGATGTGAAAAAACCTAAAAAAGGTTAATATAAAATAAATACTTTCTTTTGTTATGGCTATTAAAGGTGATGTTGGGAAAATCATGTTTGAAAATGCTGGAGGCACTGAAGCTGACGTAGGACAAACAAGATCATGGTCTTTGTCTATCTCAAAAGACACGATGGAGACAACAAAACAAGGCGATACATTCAAAACAAATATAGGTGGTTTAATTCAAGGTGAAGGTTCAGCAGAACTTTTATATGCCCCTAGTGAAACTGGAGCAGGTTATACAACATTTATTGATGATGTTTTAACAACAGGTGATAATGCTGACGCATTATTTGAGTTATTCCCTGATAGTGCAACTTCAGCAAAGAAAATTAGTTTTGCTGGTATCATTACTTCAGCAGAATATGGAGCAACACTTGGTGAAGTTCAGATAATAAACATCAGTTTTCAGACAAGTGGTACCATTACTTCAGCTATATAGTACATTAGGATAATACTTTTTATATTTTATGGCAGCAAAAAGATCCGTTGACCTAATCACTGATGCTTTCAGTAGTGAAATGTCAACTCGAAGAAAATATGAATTAAAAAATTCAAATGGCGATCTAATAGAAACATTATATTTTAAACCATTAACAAGATTTGATAGGAAACAAGCTCAAGCCGCCACTGGTACTGATGATGCTTTAACAATTTCTACAAGACTTCTTTGTCAACTTGCTGAGAAGGAAGATGGCAGTAAAGTTTTTGCTATTGCTGATGCTGAGAATTTACAGAGATTTTTACCTGAGACAGTTTTAAATGAAGTTGAATTATTTATGATGGACATTCAAGTTGATATTGATACAGCAAAAAACGAATAAGGCGAGATAACTGGTTAAACTTTGAGTTTTTTCTCGCAACAGAATTAGGTAAGTCTATTGAAGAATTAAGAAAATCAATGACGGAAGAGGAGTTAATACATTGGGCTGCATATTATGAAATTAAAAATGACAGAGAAAAACAAGAAATGAATCGTCAAAAAGCAAAATCAAGGTAGTATATAATAAAGGTTATTTGTTTCTGTGGCTCAATCAACAGTAAAGTTAATAGTTGATGCGAGTAATGCAATCTCTCCATTAAAGAGAGTAAACGATCAAACAAAGTTATTAAGTCAAAATACAAATAAATTAAAAGGCAGATTAGATAAATCAAATAGATCAATAAGAGACACTGGAAGATCAGCAAAAACAGCAAGCTCAGGTGTTGGAACTTTAGTTGGAGCCTTAAAACCTTTACTAGCGGCTTTGGCAGTAGTTGGTTCAGCAAGATTTGTATTTGTTAAAACAGCAGAACTAGAAAGCCAAAGAAAAAGTCTTGAAGTTTTAACTGGTTCTATAGAAAAAACAAATGGAATAATAAAAGAGATGCAAGACTTTGGTGCTGTAACACCTTTTACAAGTAGTGAACTAATAGAAATTACTAAAAGAATGAAAGCTTTTGGTGTTGAAACAGAAAATGTTACTGATATGACACGCAGAATTGCTGATATTGCTGGTACTGCTGGTGCGGATATTAATTCTGTTTCACTTGCAATAGGTAAAGTCGTAGCAAAGAATAAGTTTCAGCAAGAAGAAAATATTATGTTATTAGAAAAAGGAATAAATGTAACTAAGGAATTACAAAAAATTACTGGAATGTCAGCAGAAGAACTTGCAGATGCAATGAGTGATGGGGCTGTAAGTGCTGAACAATTTAGAAAAGCAATAGTAAACTTAACAAGCGAAGGTGGAGAGTTCTTTGGTGGTGCTTCAGCACAAGCAGACACATTAAATGGAAGATTAAGCACTTTACAAGATACAGTTGAAACTTTAGCAAGAGCAGTCGGAACTGAACTTGAAGATGAGATTAAAACCGTTTTAAATCTTGCGATAGATGCTGTTAGTCAAATCACAAAACTCGTAGAAAGTATTGGTTTGGTTAATAAATTAGGCAAAAAAGATATGGTAAAAATTGAAACAGAGGCTAGAGATTTTGCTACTGAAGAAATAAGTAAAGATTTTGGTTTTTTTGAACGAAGATTTAACAAAGATGCTAGAGAACAGTTTCAAGAAATAATGAATTTAAAGAAAAAAGAATTAATCACAAACGCTTTAACAGTTAAAAAACTAGAAGAGCAAAAAATTGAAACAGAAAAAATTGCAGAATCTAATAATAAAATTCGTAAAATACAAGTAAAGAATGGCCAAATTGTATATAAGACAAACCAGACTACAAAAGACCTTACAAAAAGTACAACTAAGAACGTTGAAGCAATAGAAAGTAAAATAACGGTTAATGATTTATTTAACGAGAGCCTTGGCCAGACAAGTTTTTTAGTTGATGGATTATCTCTTGGTACTGAGAAATTTGCTGAAAATTTACTGAACGTAAAAAGTGAAGCTGATTTGTTAAAAGAAAAATTTATGGAGATTGGTGAAAGTGTAGAGCAAGGAATTGTAAGTAACTTAACTGATGCGGTGATGGGTACAAAATCATTGGCTGATGCCGCCATAAGTGTTTTGAATGATTTAAAACGAAAGCTTGTAGAAGTTGCAATGCAACGTGCGGTTTCTGGTATTGGAAATAAAATAGGTGGATTTTTAGGTGGTATTTTTGGCGGTGGTAAGAAAAGTGGCGGAGGGTTATTTTCTGGTGGAGGCGGTGGAGGCGGTATTGGCTTTGGTTCTGTCAATCTTGGTATTAGTTCGGGTCTTGGCTTTGCAAATGGTGGAAGGCCACCTGTAGGAAAAGCTTCACTCGTTGGAGAGCGTGGCCCTGAATTATTTGTTCCTAAATCTGCTGGTACTATTATTCCTAATAATGCAATGGGTGGTGATAGTGTAACCAACATGGTTACTGTTAATGTAGATGCAAGCGGTAGTGCAGTACAAGGTTCTACTGCTGATGCTCAACAGCTAGGTCAAGCAATCGGTCAGGCTGTACAAGCTCAACTAATTAAAGAAAAACGTGCTGGAGGTTTATTAGCATAATGGCAACTTTTCCTTCTATAACTCCCACCTACGGAACAACTCAGACAGTAGAACAAAAAAGTATCACTACAAAAATGGGTGATGGATATGAGTTTAGAACTGTTTTTGGATTACCAGCAAATAAAAGACTTCATGTTGTTAGTTTAAGTTTTGCAATATCGGAAACAGATGCGGATACTATAGACACTTTCTTAAATAGTAGATTTGATGACCAAGCTTCTTTTGATTACACAATGACAGGAGAATCATCTGCAAGAAAGTTTAAATGCACTAGCAGATCAAGGTCTATACCTTACTTAAACAGAGTAAATATGAACCTTACTTTTGAGGAACTAGCAGAACCATAAATGGCAATACCTACCTCTGAACTACAAAAGATAAATCCTTCTGCTGTTATTGAGTTGTTTGAACTTCAATTAATAGCTTCAATACATGGTTCCGACCAGTTATATAGATTTCATAGTGGATCAAATCAAAATGGTAATGGTGAGATTGTTTGGCAGGGTAATTCTTATGCAAGATTTCCAATAGAAGCGGAGGGCTTTGAATTTACAGGCAAAGGCCAAATCCCAAGGCCTACATTGACTGTTAGTAATGTTTTATCTACCCTTACAACTTTGATTGCTTCTGTTAATGCCTTTACTCCAGCTAATGACTTGAATGGTGCGAAGCTTACCAGAATAAGAACCACAGCCGATAATATTGACGCTGTAAACTTTGCCCCTGTTACGACCACGACCACGACAACATCAACTATTGCTGACCCAGCAGATGCTGAATCTGTTACTTATACAGTGACAGTTGTAAATGTCGGTGGATCTAATATCTTTGCCATAAATGGTTCTAATAATCCTGTTTTAACAATGAAAAGAGGATCTACATATATTTTTAATCAATCTCATAGTTCAAATGTAAACCACCCATTAAGAATAAAATCTGATGCTGGAGGAATACAATCAACAACTAATGCTGGAACCTTAGGAACAGATGCAACTGTAACCTATGAACCAGCCTATCCTTCTGCTCCAAGCGATTTGAGATATTATTGTCAGACTCATGGCAATAACATGGGAAATACAATTACAATGAACAACCCAAACACTACAACCCAGACCAGCACAAGCTCATCATCAACCCAGACAAATCCTTTTGGTACTCCTAGTTCTAACAAATATCCAGATGAAGTATTTTTTTTAGATAGAAAAGTAACAGAAAATAGAGAGATTGTTCAATATGAAATGAGAGGAGAAAATGACCATGCCAACGTAAAAGTTCCTAAAAGACAAATTACTAGAAAAGATTTTGACGGAGTTGGTACATTTATTGACGCATGACTTGGAAAGAAAAAGCTGCTGACCACGCAAAAGAATGTTTACCTAGAGAATCTTGTGGCTTGTTGGCGATTGTAAAAGGTAAAGAAGTTTATTTTCCTTGTAAAAATTTAGCAAATGACCAAATATCTTATTTTATTATTGACCCTGATGATTGGGCTACAGCAGAAGATAGCGGTGAACTTGTAGGGCTTATACATTCACACCCTAAAGGGCCAATATTTCCTTCTGAGGCTGATAAGTCAGC
>PYIJ01308526.1_pt1 | contig 13674 bp, 11 predicted proteins | sample 3578051 | NCBI WGS metagenome assembly PYIJ01 (sample SAMN08408021, study PRJNA431606) | Marine metagenome isolate SA_KN192-05_S13_5m, whole genome shotgun... | biome: marine; feature: oceanic pelagic zone; material: water; isolation source: surface water sample, 0.2-0.8 um fraction ... | reverse complement strand
TGCAGATGTAAGAGGGCCGGTCGCAATAATTATATTTTCCCAATCATCTGGAATATTTATTACCTCTTTCTGAATAACATTAATATTTCGATGACTGCGTATACACTTAGTGACTTTTGCAGAAAATAAGTTTCTATCAACCGCAAGAGCTGACCCAGCGGGTACCTTGTGCTCATCGGCAGCCTTCATTATAAGTGACTCACAAATTCTGAGCTCTTCGTGTAATATTCCAACTGCATTTGAGTGCTTATCATCAGAACGAAAAGAGTTTGAGCAAACTAACTCTGCCAGTTCTGATGTTTGATGTGCAGGGGTAAGCTTTTCTGGTCGCATTTCGTAGAGATCTACTTTTATATTACGCTCTGCCAGTTGCCATGCAGCTTCACAGCCGGCGAGCCCACCTCCTATTATTTTAACTTGTGTCATTGCGAATCTTAATTAAATAATATTTAAGTCTTTTATATTACATTATAAACATGAATAAACATTTTTTATTAGCTCTTTGCCTCATGTTTCCGTTTTTAATGGTTTCTTGTACTACAAGTTATTCGCCAATGAATACTAAATATCCCGATCTTAATAGCTATATGTCTGATATGGGGGTTATTGCAGATGATGAGTCAGATGTTGTAGTATGTTCGGGCTATAACTGCAATTTTAAAACTCAGATTAAATTCACAGATAATGACCGTGAAATGATAAATGAAATATTTAAAAGTAGAGATTTTCGAACTCCTTACGAGGAAAGGCAAATGATAGCCACTGCTGTTGCTACTATTGAGACAGTTGTTGGACCTATTGTTGGGACTGCGAATGATAAGGGGGGCGTTCTTGAGAATGAATTTATTGGTAATATTGAAAAGCAAGATTGTGTTGATGAGTCGGCATCAACAACAAGTTATCTAAAGTACTTTCAAGATAATGAGTTAATATTTATGCATTCAGTTGTTGTGCCGCAATCAAGGGGGGCATTAATAGATGGTCGTTGGCCGCATTTCAGTGCGACAATAAGAGATAAAAAAAATAAGAAGCAGTTTGTTATCGACTCATGGTTTAGAGATAATGGTGAACCCCCAGTAGTTATGGAGCTTCAAGATTGGGTTTATGATTGGAGGAGGGCAAACGAAGTTCAAAAGGAAGAACTCAACTAGATAGCATTTCTCTCAGAAATTTTCCAGTGTGACTCGCTTTTTGCTTTGCAATATCTTCCGGTGTTCCTTCCGCAATGATTTTACCACCATGATCCCCACCTTCGGGTCCCATATCAATAATCCAGTCTGCACTTTTTATCACATCTAAATTATGCTCGATGACTAGGACGCTGTTTCCTTTGTCTACTAGCTCATTTAATATTTTTATTAACTTTTGGACATCATGAAAATGTAAGCCGGTTGTTGGTTCGTCTAGAATATAGAGTGTATTGCCTCTTGGTTTTCTCGATAGCTCCTTTGAGAGCTTAATTCTTTGAGCTTCGCCGCCAGATAATGTGGTTGCTGATTGACCGATCTTTATGTAATCCAACCCCACAGCTTGAAGCATCATTAATTTATCTCGAATTGCAGGTATTGCTTTAAAAAACTCTACAGCCTCGAAAACAGTCATATCGAGCACATCAGATATATTTTTATCTTTATACTTAACTTCCAGAGTTTCTCGGTTATATCTTTTCCCGCTACAAACGTCACAAGTCACGTATACATCAGAAAGAAAATGCATTTCAACCTTTATAAGTCCATCGCCTTCGCAGTGTTCACATCTGCCACCTTTCACATTAAATGAGAACCTACCTGGCTTATAACCTCTAGTCTTAGATTCTGGTAGGCTTGCGAACCAATCACGAATCGGTGTGAAGGTACCCGTGTACGTAACTGGATTTGATCTTGGTGTACGTCCGATTGGTGACTGATTGATCTCTATAATTTTATCGATACATTCATCACCAATGATATTACTATAATTATCAAAAACCATCCCTGCTCTTGAGAGCTTTGAGTTAAGCCCTTGGAATAATATATTATTAATAAGCGTGGATTTGCCTGAACCTGACACACCAGTTATGCATAATAGTAAACCGAGAGGGAAATCTGCATCAATACCCTGAATATTATTTTCTTTAGCACCAGTTATTTTGAGTGAAGCTGATTTTTTTCGTCTTACTTTTGGAATATCTATTAAAAGTTTTTTGCTTAAATATTTGCCCGTGATTGATTTACTATTCTTTTGAATGTCCTTCAGGGATCCCTTCGCAACAATATCACCTCCATTAACTCCTGCCCCAGGTCCTATGTCAACTATATAGTCAGCAGCCCGCATTGCCTCCTCGTCGTGTTCAACAATAATAACTGTATTACCAAGATCTCTAAGTGATGATAAAGTATGGAGTAATCTCCCATTATCCCTTTGATGCAACCCAATTGATGGCTCATCAAGTACATAAATTACACCGGTGAGTTTGGAACCAATTTGGCTTGCCAATCTTATCCTTTGAGCCTCACCTCCTGATAATGTACCAGAAGATCTTGCTAGAGTTAGGTAATCAAGTCCAACCTCATTCAGAAAACTTAGCCGATCAAAGATCTCTTTAAGTATCGGAGTTGCAATTGTCTTTTTATTATCTGTGAGTACATCAGCAATGGTTGATATCCACTCTTTTGCGTCTTTAATTGACATAGATGTAAGAACACTAATATCAATGTCTTCAATTTTCACACATAACGCGTTTTCATTGAGACGTTTACCGTTACATGCACTGCAAGGTTGGAGTGATTGATATCTGAATAATTCTCGAAATTTATACCTAGATTTAACTTGCTTTATTGCATGATTAATCATTGGTATAATTCCATCAAATGGTTTTAGAAAATTTAGCTCATCAATATTTCTACTTTTTTTGTGCTCAATATTTTTTTTATAGCCATACAGAATTATATCTTGGACTTCTTTATCGATATTTTTCCATGGGGATGACAAGCTAAATCCATATTCTTGAAGTAGCGGTTCCAACATGTCAGATATGAGAGATGTATTCAGATTTCTCCACGGCCTAATCGCGCCATCAATTATTGATAGATCTTCATTAGGTATAATTTTCTTTGGATCTGCAGAATATATGTTACCGATGCCGTCACAGCCTTTGCAGGCGCCAATTGGGCTGTTGAATGAGAAAAGCCTAGGTTCGATTTCCCCAAGGCTGAATCCGGATACTGGACATGCAAATTTAGTTGAAAATACTAATCTCTCATGTGTATCATTTTTAGAGGTATTAATTCTTCTTTCAGAGATAATTTGTTTATCGGCAAATTCCACTATCAGAAGTGAACCCGAATACTGAAGTGCCGTTTCAATCGAGTCTGCCAGTCTGACAGGATCTATTGATCCACTGATCAATCTATCTATAACTATATCAATATCATGCTTGAAATTCTTTTCTAGTTTTGGAACTTTATCAATTGTATAGAAACTTCCGTCCACCTTAACTCTTTGAAAGCCATCTTTTCTAATTTTCTGAAATTCAGTCTGAAATTCACCTTTTTTTTCTTTTGCTATTGGCGATAGCAAAATGATTTTTTGACCATCCTTCAGTTTCATTATTCTATCAACCATATTTGAAACTGTTTGAGCCTCAATTGGCAGCCCTGTTGCTGGTGAGTATGGTGTCCCAACCCTTGCGTACAACACACGTAAGTAATCATATATTTCCGTTACAGTTCCAACGGTCGATCTTGGATTCCTTGAAGTTGTTTTTTGTTCTATTGAGATTGAAGGTGACAAACCCTCTATACTTTCCACTTTGGGCTTATCCATCATTTCAAGAAATTGCCTTGCATAGGAGGATAGGCTTTCTACATACCTTCTCTGCCCCTCCGCATAAATAGTATCAAATGCTAGACTTGATTTACCTGAACCCGATAACCCAGTAAAAAGAACCAATTTTTCCTTTGGTATTTCTAAGGAAATATCTTTAAGGTTGTGTTCCGATGCTTTAACAATTTTTATAACTTTATTGATTTTTTTACTGCATTATTTGTTTAGGTTTCAACAATATAATAATTTAATCATTATTATTAAATATAAAAGTGTTGAAATTCATATATAATTTAAATTGTTAGGAGTTTTGATATGGCTGGTAGTTTAAATAAGGTGACATTAATCGGTAATCTTGGCGCTGACCCTGAAGTTCGAACTATGGGGAATGGTAAAAAAGTTGCAACATTTAGTCTTGCAACTACAGAAAATTGGACCGATAAATCAACAAATGAACGCAAAGAAAGTACAGAATGGCATCGCATCGTTGTTTTCAACGAAGTGCTTTTGAGAGTTGTCGAAGACTATGTAAAAAAAGGATCAAAGCTCTATCTTGAGGGTAATCTGCAAACAAGAAAGTGGCAAGACCAATCGGGACAAGATAGATATACGACTGAAATAGTTGTACAAAATTTTAGGGGTACACTTATTTTACTGGATAGCCGTAGCGAGTCAACTCCTTCGATTCCAAATGATCGTCCTGAAACACTAAGTCAGTCTAATCCAGAAGTCGTTCAAACTACTGAAGCAATTGCTGATGAATTCGATGATGAAATTCCATTTTAGTTAACTTTTATCTTCAACAGAAAGATGACCAACATCACATTAAATGATTCTATCTGCCTTTATAAACTGATAAAATTAAGATGTTAAATGATTCGGGATTTTTAAAGTAAGTTGTCAGAAAACGAAAACGATAAATCAAAAGACTTAGGCTCAGGTATATTACCCGTTACAATAGAAAATGAAATGAGCTCGTCATACCTCGATTACGCAATGAGTGTAATCGTATCGAGAGCTATTCCTGATGTCAGAGATGGTCTGAAACCAGTTCACAGAAGAATACTCTACTCAATGAGTCAGATGGGGCTAGATTTTAATAAACCCTATAGAAAGTCGGCTCGAGTAGTTGGCGATGTCATCGGTAAGTATCACCCTCATGGTGACTCTGCTGTTTATGAGTCACTTGTCAGAATGGCTCAATCATTTTCAATGATGGCGCCTTTGATTGAAGGGCAAGGTAATTTCGGGTCGGTTGATGGCGATCGTCCAGCTGCAATGAGGTATACAGAATGCAGGCTCGAAAAAATAACCACACTTATGCTAGAAGATATTGATAAGGATTGTATTGAATATCAAGAAAATTATGATGGCTCAGAGAGTGAGCCAACCGTTCTACCCTCCAAATTTCCAAATCTTCTCATAAATGGCGCTGGAGGTATAGCTGTGGGTATGGCGACGAATATCCCGCCACATAACTTATCTGAAGTAATTGATGGATGCATTGCAATCCTCAATAATCCATCAACAACTGAAGAGGAGCTTAATGAAATTATTCCGGGGCCAGACTTCCCAACTGGAGGATTGATAATCGGAAGAAATGGAATAAGATCAGCGCAGCAAACAGGTAGGGGGTCCGTTATACTTAGGGGTAAAGCAGAAATTGAAGAAAAAAATAGTAGAAGCTCTATCATAATTTCGGAAATACCATATCAGGTGAATAAGTCTAGCCTCATTGAAAAAATCGCTGAAGTAGTAAGGGATAAAAGAGTCGAAGGAATTTCTGATATTCGGGATATATCTGACAGGCATGGCATAAGGGTAGTTATCGAGCTAAAAAAGGACGCTGAAGCTGATGTCATACTAAACCAGTTATACAAATATACTCCGCTTCAATCGTCATTTGGTTGTAATATGGTTTGCCTGAATTCTGGAAAACCTGAATTATTATCGATAAGGCAAATAATAGATTCATTCCTGGAATTCCGAGTGGAAATTGTAGTAAAAAGATCAACCTATCTTCTAAACAAATCAAGGGATAGGGCGCATGTTCTTGTCGGTTTAGCGATAGCAATATCAAATATTGATGAGATTATCAAGGTTATAAGATCATCGCCTGATCCAGCGACTGCTCGCGATTATATGCTCAAGAAAAAATGGATACCAAAAAATGTTGAGTCGCTCATAAAGCTTATCGATGACCCTCGACATAAGATTGCAAAAGATGGGTCATACATGCTATCTAATGATCAAGTTCAAGCAATATTAGATTTGCGTTTGCAACGGCTTACTGCAATTGGACGTGACGAAATCGAGAAAGAGCTAAATTCTATCGGTGAGCATATAAAGGAATATCTCGAAATTCTGACAAACAGAAAGGTTTTGGATAGCCTGATCGAGAAAGAGCTTTTAGAGGCAAAAGAGTCATTTGGAGTTGCAAGGAGAACGGAAATAACTGACCTTGAATTGGATGTTGATGACGAAGATCTTATTCCAAAGCAAGATGTCGTTGTTACTGTGAGTCATAAAGGATATATAAAAAGAGTACCATTATCCACCTACAGGAGTCAGCGACGAGGTGGCAAGGGCCGCGCCGGTATGAGTACAAGAGATGAGGATTTTGTCACACAGATCTTTGTTGAGAATACACACACGCCAATACTTTTCTTCTCTTCCACAGGTATTGTGTACAAAATGAAGGTTTGGAAACTTCCACAAGGTACACCGCAATCAAAGGGAAAAGCAATGATAAATTTATTACCTTTGAGCGACGGTGAGAACATCACAACAATAATGCCGTTACCCGAGAATGAACAGGAATGGGAAAATTTATATATTATGTTCACAACTGAAAAAGGTAATGTCAGGAAGAACAAGCTAAGCGATTTTGTCGATGTTCGGGCAAATGGTAAAATAGCAATGAAATTACAGGATAGCGATGAAATAAAAACAGTCGAAACATGCACAGACGATGATGACTTATTAATAACAACCCTCAAAGGGCAATGCATCAGGTTCCGAGTTTCAGACGTTAGGCTATTTGTTGGAAGATCGTCAACGGGCGTGAGAGGAATTAAGCTCGCGCAAGGTGACAGGGTGATATCATCAGCAATTATTAAATCAATGAGTGCTTCAACTGAAGAAAGGGCTGCATACCTGAAAATGAGTAGGGCTGTCCGTGGTGACATTGAGTCTGAACATGATGAAAATGATGAAAATGCCGAAAATATAACTCCAGCAATTCTATCTGATGAAAAATATGCCGAAATGGGTGCTTCTGAGCAGTTTATTTTATCCATTTCCAATAATGGTTATGGGAAGAGGACATCAACATTCGAATACAGAGTTACCGGAAGGGGTGGGAAAGGTATTATTGCTATGGTTGTGAATGATCGAAACGGGAATATCGCGGACTCATTTCCGGTTGACTCAACAAATCAAATAATTCTCGTAACAAATAACGGAAAATTAATAAGATGCCCTGTCGATGATATAAGAATTGCTTCAAGATCAACACAGGGTGTCAGAATATTTGATGTAGATAACCAAGAGCAAGTAGTCTCTGTAGAGCGCTTAGGGGATCTTGAATCTGAAGAAGACGATGGGGCGGATGATGAATAGATGTTTTTTTCCTGGATCCTTTGATCCTTTTACTGTCGGACACAAGAATATTATTGAAAAAGCATCAATAGTTTCAGAACATATAACAATTGGTATTGGTCAACATCACGAAAAAAATTCATTAATAGACATTAAAACAAGAGAGTCTTTGTTGAATGAGTCAATTAAATCTATTAAGGCATCAAATACAAAAATTGATGTAATTATTTTTGATAGTCTTTTGGTTCAGGCAGCAAAAGATAATCAATGCAATGTAATTATACGTGGCATAAGAGATACATCGGATCTCAATTACGAATTAAGAATGTATAATACAAACAGGATAATCGATCCTAATATTGAGACATTATTTATACCGACAGATAATGATCTTAATCATGTCTCTTCAAGCTTAGTGAGGCAAATCTATAAGCTTGGTGGTTCAATTGAGTCTTTAGTACCAGACAACATAAATAAATACTTGATAAAGAACTTCAATTCCATTACCAAATAAAATTATGTTTATAAAGAAATTTCTAATATTAATAACCTTAATTATATTTACTGGAGTCGCTATGGCTGAAAATACAAAAGAAAAATTATTAATTGAACTTTCGCATGGTGATGTGATAATTGAATTACACAGTGACATTGCGCCACTGCACGTTGAACAAATAAAGACATTAGCCAGAGATGGTTTCTATGACGGTATAATATTTCATCGGGTAATAGACGGTTTTATGGCGCAGACAGGGGATCCAACAGGGACTGGTATGGGTGGATCGGGTTATCCAAACCTAAAAGCTGAATTTTCCAACAAGCCATTTGAAAGAGGTACCGTCGGCATGGCAAGGTCAAGTAATCCCAACAGCGCTAATAGTCAGTTCTTTATTTGCTTCCAACCTGCGCACTTTCTTAATCAACAATACACTGTTTGGGGTACTGTTGTAGAAGGAATGGAAAATGTAGATAAGATCGCTCGCGGTGAGCCGCCGGCAAACCCGGACTCTATGATCAAAGTGACAGTAATAGAGTAACGCAGTATTGTGGAAATTGGGTTATTTGACTTCCAGCTCGATAAGAGTAAGATAGCTCTCGCGCCAGCAGATCCGAGAGATCATTCCAAGTTAATGATATTAGATAAATCTAAAAAAATCACTCATAAATATTTTTACGACCTTCCCGATCTTCTGAGTCCAAAAGATGTAATTGTGATAAATGACACCAAAGTTACCCCAACATATTTTGAGATAAAAAGATGGAGGAAAGATAATTCTTCAAATATAAAATTAAATATTATTAGACAATTAGATGATGGTGATTGGATAATATTAGCAAAGCCGAAGAGACGAATTAAAATAATGGACAAATTAATTTTCTCTGATAATGACCAAGTATCAGCTGATGTTATCGGATTTGAGGGTGAGCATGTTAAAATAAGGTTTGATCAAGATATGGATATGGTCTCCTGGATAGAGAGTAATGGAAAATTACCACTCCCTCCCTACATTACAGCTCAACGTGAGCTTAATGATAAAGATAAAGAGTCTTACCAAACAGTTTATGCAGAGCACGCCGGGTCTGCAGCAGCACCAACTGCCGGTCTGCATTTTACTGAAAGATTACTAGATAATATTCAGGCGAAAGGCATACGTATTTGCAATGTATTGCTTCATGTTGGTTCTGGTACATTTTCACCAATTAAAACAAATAATATTATGGATCATAAAATTCATTCAGAGTGGTGCCATTTAGATCCTCAGGCAGCCGACTTACTGAATGAAACAAGGGCAGCGGGAGGTAACATTATAGCTGTTGGAACTACTAGCATGAGAATATTAGAGTCTGCCGTTGATGGTACCGGTAAATTTAGTGAATACAAAGGTGAAACAGATATCTATATTAAGCCAGGACATAAGTTTAGAGCTGCGGATGCTATGATTACAAATTTTCATTTACCTAAATCGTCTCTGTTTGTTTTAGTTTGTGCGTATTACGGAATAAATGATATGCACGTAGCTTATGCATCAGCCATGGACAATAATTATAGATTTTATTCTTATGGGGATGCTTGTTTTATATGTGGAGATTTGAGTGTTTAAGATAACAGCAAAAGATAGATATGCCAGATGTGGTCAATTAGATCTTGCTCATGGAATGGTTGAGACCCCTGTATTTATGCCTGTTGGAACTCAAGGGACAGTAAAAGCAATTTCCGTAGATACACTAAAAAAGATTGGTTTTAATATTATACTTGGTAACACCTATCATCTTTATCTGAGACCAGGAACAGAAATCCTTTATAAATTTGGTGGCTTAAATAACTTTATGAAGTGGGATAGGCCAATATTGACAGACTCTGGTGGATTTCAAATTATGTCTCTTTCTAAGCTTATGAAAATTGAAGAGGGTGGTGTGAGATTTCAATCACATATAGACGGAAAAGAATTTTACTTATCTCCGGATATTTCAATGAAAGTACAGGACTCAATCGGGTCTGATATTCATATGGTTCTCGATCAATGTATTGAATTCGATAAGGGTATGTCAAACATAAGAGAAGCAATGAATTTATCTCTAAAATGGGCTGAAATGTCGAAAAAGTGCTTTGTCAAAAAGAAGGGAAGGATGCTTTTTGGAATCGTCCAGGGAGGAACCGATCAACATTTGAGGGAGCAATCAGCAATCAAAACAATTGATATTGGTTTTGACGGTTATGCAATTGGGGGTCTTGCGGTTGGTGAAGGTCATGAATTGATGCTGAAGACGCTAGATTTCACAATACCAAATTTACCGGATGAAAGGCCACGATATCTGATGGGTGTTGGAACGCCTGAGGACCTTGTTGAGTCTGTGAAGAGGGGTGTAGATATGTTTGATTGCGTAATGCCCACCAGAGCGGGTCGCCACGGTCTCGCATATACAAAATATGGTACAATTAATTTAAGAAACGCAAAATTCTCAGACGATATGATGCCCGTTGACGAAGAGTCAGATTGTCCCATTGCATCAGTGTATTCGAGGTCATACCTCCATCATTTAATTAAATCTAAAGAAATACTTGCCGCTATGCTTATTTCAGAAATAAATTTACATTACTATAATTCGCTTATGATAGATCTAAGGTTCGCAATTAGAGAAAATCGCTTGGATCTAAAAATTCAAGAAATTAAAAAAAACTGGAGAAGTGTGGATGTATTATAATCCTGTTTTTTGTGTTTATAAATAAACATTAGTTTACAACACTTTAAACCTGCCATATAAATTACTATATTTCAATTGTGGGCCCTTAGCTCAGTCGGTAGAGCAGGTGACTTTTAATCACTGTGTCATAGGTTCGATTCCTATAGGGCCCGCCATATCTAGTGATAAAAAAATCAAATATGTTTCAGAATTGATATGCCTTCAAAGTATATGATTAAATTATAAATTCAATAGTTTTTAATAGTACATCTAAACATCTATGCTATAATTATATATGTAATACGTAGTTTTCTAAGGAGGGCTTATGGCTTTTGAAGGGGTTCATAGAGTTGGGCACGTAGGCATTTGGGTTAGTGATATAGAGAAATCACTAGAATGGTATAGGGATGTAGTGGGGCTCAAATTAACTGGTATTTGGGGTGAGCCATACAGGAAACACAGGATGTGTTTTGTTAGATGTGAAGACTGGCATCATGATATTGTTTTCTTTGAGATAGACAAAGAAAAAGATAGAAGTAAATTAGATCAATCAGATACTGGTAAAAGACATGCCCCTGGAGTTCATCATATTGCATTTGAAATACCAGAAAGAGAAGATTGGTTAAATGCACTTGAGCACTGCAAAAAGAATAATATACCCTTTGTGTCAGGTCCATACGTACACGGTCACGAAGCTAAGTATGTTGAAGGAGATGATACACTAGGTTTCGTTGGTGGAAGCGGGAGCCATGCATTTTATATTACTGATCCAGACGGTAATAGAATCGAGTTTTATACATGGATGATGAAGGTCACAAAAGAATGTATCGCTGCACCAAACCCAGATCTTTAATATCAATGGCCATTCTGGCTATTTATGTATTGCAGGGCAACCTAGAGAACGCCCACGCTCATGCAACCTTCGAAATAAATAATGTATCAAGTGATGATGGCTATGTAGTATTGCATCTTTACGAGAGTAAAACTTCATTTAAAAAATTTAACCCAGACCGCAGTTATAAGAAGGTAGCCACAAAAGGTACGACAATTATTCCGGTAGACGATTATCACGAGGGCGATATTGCTATTTTTGTGTTTCATGATGAAAATAGTGATGAAAAATTTAACACCTCAATTTTTTGGGTACCAAAAGAAGGTTACGCTTACAGTAATAAATATATCCCAACTGGTATTCCTAAATATGAAGAAGCGCTTTTTCGACTTGAGCATGGAGTAAAGGCTAACTTAGAACTGATTTATTAACATGCTCGGTCTCGTATGTGCGGTGGTGTCTGCAGTAACATTTGCTGCAAATGATACGGCCCTTAGAAGAGGGATACTGTTTGCCTCTGTCTATAAATCGATAATTGTTACAGTACCGATTGGGCTCCCCGTTTTTTTATTCGCCATTTCATTCACAAATTCATGGTCTATCTTTCGTGATTTAGATATTACGCAATTTCTTTTTTTTGGATCCGCAGGTGTAATTCATTTTATATTCGGAAGATATTTTGGTTATAAAACGATCGAGTCTCTTGGCGCAACTCAGGCTGGCCCAATCGTGCAATTGGGCTTACTAATTTCAGTTTTTTTCGCTTATCATCTGTTTGATGAAGAAATAACAAATATTCATATTATTGCTATTTTTCTAATCATTCTATCACCAATGATAATACTTCTGGGTCGTGAGGGTGATAAGTTTACAAAGTCTGGGATTGAGATGAAGTATAAATCGGGATTCTTCTGGGGCTTGTCTTGTGCTACTTGTTATGGAATAAGTCCTTTACTTGTGAAATCAGGTTTTTCTAATTATAGTCTTGAAGTGACAATCCTTGCAGGTTTCGTATCTTACATTTCGGCAATATTTTTTTTAATCTTTATAATGGCTCTTTTCAGAGTGAGAATTAGGGACATTCTCGAAATGGATAAAAGAGCATTAAAATGGTTCACTATTACAGGATTCATGGGTTCCTCAGCTCAGCTGTTTAGATATATTGCTTTGGGGCTAATACCGATCTCGATTGTTGAGCCTATTCATCGAACCTCTGTCATTTTTAGAGTTTTATTTGGTTATATGATTAATAGGAAGCACGAAATAATAAATGCTAGGGTTCTATTTGGTGTTGCGCTGTCTGTAGTTGGTATGTACTTATTAATATTACAAATAGATTTTTAAACAGGGAATAGAAGACGTATGTTGGGTGGTATTTTAGCATTAATTTCAGCAATGATGTTTGCGCTAAACACAACAGCACTTAGAAGGGGTGTCTTGACTGCTCCGGTCCATCAAGCAATTGCAATAACGGTTCCTCTTGGTCTACCCTTTTTTTTCATTATTCTTTTAATATTTGACTGTTTTTATGTATTTAAAGATTTATCAATAAGATCAATTTTTTTCTTTTCAGTTGCTGGTATTATCCATCTTGTTATTGGTCGCTATTGTAATTATCGATCTACACAACTACTTGGCGCAACTCAATCGGGTCCTATAACTCAGCTTGCTTTGCTTATCTCATTAATCTTTGCCCTTACCTTACTAAACGAAGAATTAAATCTTTATCTATTTACTGGGATATGCCTTGTCTTTAGCGGTCCTATTACAATTTTTTTTGCAAGAAAAAGCAACTCAAAAACTAAATCCGGGGTAGTAATCGATTACAAGAAAGGATATCTCTGGGGATTATTATGTGCATTAGCATTCGGTTCCAGTCCTTTTTTTATAAAGCTTGGTCTTGAAGACGGCGGTCTTAAAGAAAATATAGTTGGCGGTTTCATTGCCTATCTCTCAGCTACACTACTAGTGCTTATAATAATCTTACTGTCCAGGACTAGGTTTGGCGAAATTTATGCTCTTAATAATAAGGGGGTGAAATGGTTTATCTTGACCGGATTTTTAGGTTTTTTATCCCATCTTTTTAGGTATATGGCGCTTGGAGTAGCACCGATCTCAATTGTTGAACCTATTCAAAGAACTACGATTATATTTAGAGTTATTTTTGGATGGATACTGAACAGACAGCACGAAATAATAAATAAAACGGTATTGTTCGGGATATTGTTGTCTGTAGCAGGGGTATACTTAATTAT
>PYIJ01257809.1_pt1 | contig 13698 bp, 15 predicted proteins | sample 3578051 | NCBI WGS metagenome assembly PYIJ01 (sample SAMN08408021, study PRJNA431606) | Marine metagenome isolate SA_KN192-05_S13_5m, whole genome shotgun... | biome: marine; feature: oceanic pelagic zone; material: water; isolation source: surface water sample, 0.2-0.8 um fraction ... | reverse complement strand
TTGTTAAATTGAAAACTTCAAGAAAAGTAGGTCTAAAAACTCTGGATAAGAAATAGGGAAGTATAAAGACTAGTTCTCCAGAAAGGATCAGGAGAAAAATACTTAGAAAGCTGCCTTTTTTATCTTTATTTGTTATAGTAATAAATATTTATTTTGTTAATCACTTCAAAGTAATTCAAATTTTAGACTTACAGGTATTATTTTATTTTCTAGTCAAAAAGAACAAATTAAAAATTTGATTTGTTCACTTAGATTAATTAAAAAATAAGTTACACTATTCTACAGGGACTAATTTATAGTCGTATAGTTGAGTTGCTACAAGTATATCACTATTGTATTCTCTAACAGATAAAATTAACCCATCCTTCATTTTAAAAATCCAAACGTATTTATTATCGTATTCACCATTTTTACCTTCAGCATCTCCTTCTTGAATTATAGCAACTCCATCCTTATCTGATATTGAATCAATAGTATTTAATACAATCCCATTAGGAAGTATTTGTGGAATTATAGTTTTAAAATATTCATCAAATAAATTATCCTTATTCCAAATTTTACCCCCTTGTTCAATATTACCCATCCATGAAAAAGTAAATTTATCGTGAAGTAGCGATTTTGCTATTTCAGGTTGAAGTATAATATTATCAAGAAATTTTTGAGCCATTTCAAGGTTGACATCTCTTTTAGAATCCTCGTTTTTTTAGTACAAGAATTAAAAACGACTATAGAAATTAATAATATGAATTTTTTCATTTAGAAAGATTTATTATTTAAGATCAAAACTGTTTATTTAATTAAATTATAAAGAAGTCTATTCACCTCCACCACCTCCGCCATCTCCACCCCCATCTGCACCAGCATCAAAGCTTCCACTATCCCCGCCAACAATACCACCATCGAAAATCGGGGAATAACCAGAATCGGAGGTGTTTAAGGTATTAATATTCATCTGAAACTCATCAATAACAAAGGTAATTTCTTTTGGATTTAGTTTTGATGGGAGTTTACTTTCAACTAATGATCCTGTATTCAAGTTTAAAAGCATTGTTTTCTTTTTTGAAAACAAGTAAATTTTTTGATCGACTAATACCATTTTTGGGCTGGTCCATCTAAAGCCAGTTTTTACTCGAAAATTTTCATTTCCAGTTTCTGCAGAAATCGAAACAACCTCTCTAGTTGTGTCAATAAATATGATTAAATCACTTAAAATATGAACATTGTAAAGGACAATATCTTTTTTCCATTTTAATGCTCCTGTTTGGTAATTTATCATTGAGGTTGAATATGAACCCCAACTAGTGGTTAAAACAAAAACAAAATTTTCAATTCTAGAAATACCTACAATCTTATTTTTAAATACTGTTTCCCACTCAATTTTTTGTTCGTGGGTATTGTATTTAAATAATTTTTTCTTTTCACTTGCGATGATTGTCCCCTCATGTTTCATATGATTGTTGATTATGGCTAATAGATCATAAAACTATGAAAAATAACCTAATGATAGTTTATGTGAAAAATAACACTGAGAATAATTATTTAATTTTTACTATTTCAAATCTGAGAAATTAGCTTTTAAAAAAATATCCTTTAAAATGTATAAGCCACTAGTTGATTAGTATCTCAATAATAATTTCATTTCTTCGATTAAAAAACTTATATGGAGAATTATAGCCCAATACAATTGGGCCACCAGATACTTTTATATTTTTAAGGGCAAGAGATTCTTTAAGGAGCTTTGTATAATAAATTACCTTACTACTGTTTGAATAGCCCCCATATTTGACTGCCGCAAAATATGCTTCTTTTGATTTAATAATTTTAACTTCTTTATTTTTTGGAATAGGCGGTTTATCAAGGTCACTTGGCAATACAAAAGACATTTTATTTTCTCCTTGTGTTATCTCCATATGAACAGGAGTAGTCATTGCAATTTTGAGATCCGATTCGTTTAATCCGGAAATATATTGGAATAATTTTCTGAAATTTTGTTCCGAACCCGGACTGCTTTCTGTTTGTACCATGGCTACTGATGGATAGTACCTAATTTCAAAATCATCATAAGTTTTTATTAAATCATAAGGTTGGGTTTCATAGCCTTGAATCATAAATATTAGGATTATAATTGAATATATTTTCACAGAATGGGATTAAAAATAAATTCCAATTTAGTGAATTCCCAAATTATAAAATGATTTCTAAAATAAAACCCCATAAAGGAGATTAAAGGATTCATTATTATTATTTTTGTGGATGTAGGTTTTCACACCCTACTTTTTTTAAAAGGATAATAAGGCTATGGTTGGCTGGACTTATCCTTTTATTTTTTAAAAAAGTTGGAGTAGTCATTCTATTGTGTATTTTTAGTGTTTAAGAATAATTTTTCATAAGCAATTGAAAATGGGCAGATTTAGTCTAAAAGGTAAAACAGCTTTAATTACAGGAGGAGGTAGTGGAATTGGAAAAGCAATAGCAACTGTATTTGCTGAGCAGGGGGCATCAGTTCATATATTAGAAAATGATATAAATGCTGCCGAACTTACCATAAAACAAATCAAAGAAGTTGGTTTTTCAGCAACTGCTCATATTGTGGATGTTTCTAAACATGACCAAACTATTTCTTTAGTCAAATCAATTGGTACCCAAGGAAGTATTGACCTGCTTGTAAATAATGCTGGGATAGCACATGTTGGAACTGTTGAATCCACAGAAGTAGACGATTTGGATAGACTTTACAATGTAAATATCAAAGGAGTTTTTAACTGCACTAAAGCATGTATTTCCTTTATGAGAAAAGCAGGAAAGGGGGTGATTTTAAATTTGGCTTCTGCAGCAGGTTTAGTAGGACATAACGACCGCTTTGCATATTCAATGACAAAAGGCGCAGTTTTGTCTATGACGTATTCTATTGCTAAAGATTATTTGAAGCACAATATTCGTTGTAATTCTATTTCACCCGCTAGGGTTCATACTCCTTTTGTAGATGGATTTATAAGAAAAAACTATCCAGGAAAAGAAAAAGAAATGTTTAAAAAATTATCAAAAACTCAACCCATTGGAAGAATGGGAACTCCAGAGGAAATTGCATCTCTAGCCTTGTATTTATGTTCAGATGAAGCCGGATTTGTAACGGGAACAGATTATCCTATAGATGGTGGATTTATAAGACTAAATGGTAATTAAAACAATATAGATGAAACTAATTCGATTTGGAACAATTGGTAATGAAAAACCAGGAGTTCAACTTCAAGATGGGACTCGAATCGATGTAAGTAAATTTACAAACGATTATGATGAAACTTTTTTTGGGTCAAGTGGGATACAATCTCTTCAAAAATGGCTTGAAAAAAATCAGGAAAATTGTGCAGTAATTAAGCAAAGCATCCGCTTGGGGGCTCCTTTATCACGTCCCTCCAAAATTGTCTGCGTTGGGTTGAATTTTGCAAAGCATGCTAAAGAGGGGGGAATGGAACCTCCTAAAGAACCAGTATTATTTTTCAAAGCAAGCTCAGCGATTAATGGACCTTATGACAATGTAATTCTTCCAAGGGGAAGTCAAAAATCAGATTGGGAAGTTGAGTTAGCTTTAATTATTGGGAAAAAAGCATCTTATGTGAGCGAAAAAGATGCTATTGAATACCTAGCAGGCTATGTATTACATAACGACATAAGTGAACGCGAATATCAGCTCGAGAGATCTGGTCAGTGGGTAAAAGGCAAAAGTTGTGATACTTTCGCACCCATAGGGCCATTTATTGCAACCAAGGATGAAATTCAAAACCCACATAATCTTAATCTTTGGTTAAGTCTAAATGGGGAAATCATGCAACAAAGTAACACCTCTGATATGATTTTTTATATACCAAAGTTAATAAGTTATATAAGTAATTTTATGACCTTACTACCTGGAGATTTAATTTCCACTGGCACCCCATTTGGAGTGGGTCTAGGCCTTGATCCACAAAAATATCTAAAAGATGGTGATGTAATGGAACTTGGAATAGATGGGCTTGGTGTTTCTAAACAATTTGTAAAATCTTTTGAAAATCTAAATAAAGAATTATGAAAATTAAATTATTTGTAAAACTGTTAATATTAATTACAGTTAGTTTTTCTTGTAAAAACAAACTTCAAAACAAATCTGAACCACAAAATGATATTAAAGTAGATTACCTTAATGAAACAAAAGAAGACTTTGATAATAGAATATCATGGTGGCGTGAAGCTAGATTCGGAATGTTTATCCATTGGGGAGTTTACGCCGTACCAGCAGGTATTCATAATGAAAAAAGAATAGAGGGTATAGGTGAATGGATTCAGAGATACGCACAAATTTCTATTGAGGAATATGAAAAATATGCAAAAAAATTCAACCCTGTTGATTATGATCCTATAGAATGGGTAAAAATAATGAAAAGGGCGGGTATGAAATATGTAGTAATTACCTCTAAACATCATGATGGTTTCGCTCTTTGGGACTCCAAAGTATCTGATTATGATGCTGTAGACTTTGCTCCGATTGGCAAAGATTTGCTAAAAGGTCTTTCAGAAGCCTGTAAAAATGAAGGAATAAAATTTGGTTTATACCATTCAATAATGGATTGGCATCATCCTCAGGCACAAGCTAATGATGAACCTAGATATGATTATCAAAATGTTCCAAATCCAGATTTTCCAATCTATTATAAGAATTATCTCAAACCCCAACTCAAAGAATTAATGGATAATTATGACCCTGATATTTTATGGTTTGACGGAGAATGGATTAATGACTATAACCATAATATGGGACTTGATCTATATCAATATGTGAGAAGTTTAAAACCAGAAATTTTAATAAATAATAGAGTTGATAAAGGAAGAAATGGTATGGCTGGGATGACCAAAGATGATAAAAGATATGCCGGTGATTTTGGCACTCCTGAACAAGAAATTTTGGAAGGTACTTCTTCAATGGATTGGGAGTCATGTATGACGATGAATGATACATGGGGATTTAAATCTTATGATGAAAATTGGAAATCAGCAGAAGTATTAGTCCATAATTTAATTGATATTACTTCTAAAGGAGGGAATTACCTTTTAAATGTTGGTCCTACCGCCTCTGGACTGATTCCTAATCCAAGTATATCTAGGTTAGAAAAAATGGGTGAATGGTTAGATATAAACGGAGAAGCTATTTATTCTAGTGAAAAGCTTAAAAAAGATTATAAACAAGGGGAATATTTAAGATTTACAAAAAATAATAATTCAAATAGTTATTTCGCTATAGCTTTAAAAAAGCCAGAAAATAGCATAACTATAAATAATATAGAGCCAAATAAAAATAGTTCAATTTATCTCCTTGGGTATGATGAGCCATTAATTTGGTCTTTTGACACCGAGAGAGGATTAGAAATTCAAGTTCCAAAATCTATTCCTGGAGAAATTGCATGGACCTTTAAAATATTAGGAAAAGAAATTTAATTTTTTTTAAGAGTGAAAATTGACTCACATCAACATTTTTGGAAATTTAATCCTCTTAATCATGATTGGATAGATGATACTATGTCTGTTATTAAAAGTGATTTTTTGCCAAAAGATTTAGAATCTATTTTAAAAAAAAATTCAATTGATGGATCGATTTTAGTTCAGGTTGATCAAACAGAGAAGGAAAATGATCATTTACTTCATTTAGCTGAGCAGAACAACTTTATAAAAGCTGTTGTAGGATGGGTTGATCTTAGGCATAAAAACGTAGAAGAACGTTTAGCATATTATTCTAAAAATATTTATTTCAAAGGAATAAGACATATAGTTCAGTCTGAAGAACAAGATTTTCTTCTAAGGGAAGATTTTCAAAATGGAATTGGAAAATTGATGAAATTTAATTTAACATACGATATTTTAATTTTTCCAAATCAACTTGAATCTGCGATTCAGCTTGTTAAAAAATTCCCAAATCAAAAATTTATTCTTGATCATTTGGCAAAACCAGATATTAAAAATCAGGAAATTGATTTTTGGAAACGGCAAATTGAAATTCTTGCAGAATCACCAAATATATTTTGTAAAATTTCAGGGATTGTTACTGAAGCTAATTTAAATGACTGGAGGTATGAAGATTTTGTACCCTATTTAGATGTAGTTTTTAATGCTTTTGAAGAAGATAGAATTATGTTTGGATCTGATTGGCCTGTATGTTTATTGGCTGCTTCTTACAAGCAAGTTTATGATTTAATTTTGAATTATATAAATGATTTTTCAGAGTATCAAAAAGCAAAACTTCTCGGTAAAAATGCTTTGAGGATTTATAATATTACAGATTAGTATAAATGGATTTAAATTTAAAAGAAAAAATAATTGTTGTAACTGGCGGTTCTAAAGGCATAGGATACGGTATCTGCGAACAATTAATTAAAGAGGGTGCTATACCAGTAATAGTTGGAAGGGATAGGAGATCCATTCCTCATGCTGTAAAAAAACTTAAAGAGACTGGAGGAAATGTTGGATTTGCTTTCGCAGAATTAACAGATCCAAAAGATTGTAAAAAAGCAGTAGAACAAATAATCAGTGAATATGGTTTAATCGATGGCCTAGTTAATAATGCAGGGGTCAATGATGGAGTTAGTTTGGCTGACGGTGATTTTGAATCTTTTACTAAATCAATTCATAGTAATTTGACTCATTATTTCATGATGGCACATTATAGTCTTCCAGCACTAAAGAAATCTAAAGGCTCAATAGTAAATATTGGTTCAAAAACATCTTTTACTGGACAAGGGGGTACCTCTGCATATGCGGCAGCAAATGGAGGAAGAAATGCTTTAACTCGAGAATGGGCAGTCGAATTATTACCCTTTTCCATAAGAGTTAATTCCATTATTGTAGCTGAATGTTATACTCCATTATATAAAAAATGGATAAAATCTTTTCCTAATCCAGAGGTCAAATTAAAAGAAATTGAATCTAACATCCCCTTAGAAAATAGAATGACCACTCCTGAGGAAATAGGAAGTGCTGTTGCTTTCCTTATTTCAAAAAAATCAAGTCATACAACAGGTCAACTCCTTTTTGTAGATGGAGGATATTCGCATTTAGACCGATCTCTATAATTAGAAGCCAATTAATACTTAGAATGAAAAAGCAACATAAAAAATATTGTTTTGCATTGGATTTAATAAATGATGAAGCATTGATTCAAGCCTATATTGAACATCATAAAGAAGTATGGCCAGAAATAATTCATCAAATCAAAGACACAGGTGTTAAGGCAATGGAAATATATAGGGTTTCGGATAGGCTTTTTATGATAATTGAAACTACTCCTGAATTTTCACTTTTGGAAAAACAAATTAAAGATAATTCTAACCCAAAAGTTCAAGAATGGGAAACTCTAATGGACAAATACCAGAAAGCTTTACCTTGTGCGAAAAAAGGTGAAAAATGGGTTTTGATGGAGAAAATCTTTAGACTTTAATATGCTTAGTTATTGGGAAAAAGCAGCACTACTTGAGTATGATTTAGTTGTTTTAGGCGGAGGAATAACAGGAATGTTTTGTGCATTGACCTACCGTGAATACTATCCTCAAGCACAAATCGCTATATTAGAACGCGGACTGTTTTCATCAGGGGCAAGCACAAAAAATGCAGGCTTCGCATGTTTTGGATCTCTTTCTGAACTGGTTGATGATACTAAAACCATGAATACCCAGGATTTAATTAATTTAGTTCAACTGCGAATAGAAGGTCTGTCACTTTTGAAAGATACATTAGGTGAAAGAAATATTGATTTTCAATCCTCTGGAGGTTATGAGCTCTTTTTTGAACAAGTACCTCAGGCACTTGAAAAAATGGACGAGATAAACAAACTATTACACCCATTATTCGGCAAAACAGTTTTTAATTTTAATAAGGAAAAAGTTGATTCTTTCGGATTTAATAAAAACCATGTTCATCATTTAATTGAAAACTCTTTTGAAGGCCAGATCCATACTGGAAAAATGATGCGAACACTTAGGGCAAAAGTTAATTGTAGTAATATTGACTATTTCTCATGTGTAGAGGTAAAGGCCTTTGAGTTGAATAAGAACAAAACATCCATAAGTCTTAAATTAAAAAATCAAGCTATTGAATTAAAAACAATAAAATTAGCAATATGCACAAATGCCTTTACAGATAAGTTTTTTCCGGAAATTAAACTAAAACCCGGACGTGGGATTGTAATTATGACTAAGCCCATAGCTAACTTAAAAATAAAAGGAACTTTTAATTATAAAGAGGGGTATTATTATTTTAGAAATATTGGAAACCAAATTTTATTAGGCGGCGGAAGGGAGTTAGATTTTGAAAAAGAGACCACTGTTGAATTTGGTTTAAATCAAAAAATCAAACAGAAATTATCTAATGATCTTCGAAATTTCATTTTACCTAATTATGATTTTGAAATAGAATCGGAGTGGTCTGGGATTATGGCTTTTGGAAAAAACAAAATACCACTAATTGAAAAAAAAGGAGATAGTATTGCTCTAGGAGTAAGGCTCGGAGGAATGGGAATTGCAATTGGCAGTAAAATAGGACAAGCAACCGCAAGGCTACTTTTTGACTAAGCAAGTATATTAAAATAGTTTAATAGGATCACACAAGTTTTGTATTTTTAAATCCAAAAAATATAAGAACAATTTTTATCAAATCTTTTCAATTTTGAGGTACCTACTAGTCTTTATTTACATGCTATTTTTCTTAGCCTGCAAATTCTCCATTAAAGATCCTCCACCTAATATCATTTTTATTTTAACAGATGATCAAGGTTATGGTGATTTAGGAGTTTATGGTGCTAATGACATCAGTACACCAAACTTAGATAAAATGGCTGCTGAAGGAGCCTTGTTTACTTCCTATTATTCAACTCAGCCTGTTTGCTCAGCTTCTAGAGCTTCAATTTTGACTGGGTGCTATCCAAATCGAATAGGAATTCATAATGCATATAGTCCAGGTTCAAAAGTCGGACTAAATCCAGATGAAACGACCATTGCAGAATTGCTAAAAGAAAGAGACTATAAGACTGGAATTTTTGGTAAATGGCATTTAGGAGATGCGCCAAAGTTTTTCCCACTTAAACATGGTTTTGATGAGTTTTATGGAATACTTTATTCTAACGATATGTGGCCCAAGCATCCGCAGCAAGGTTCTGTTTTTAATTTTCCAGAGATTTCACTTTATGAAAACGAAAAACCAATTCGTGTATTGGAAGATCAAACTTTTCTCACAGAAGCACTTACTGAAAAAGCAATTGAATTCATAAAAAAGAATAAAGAAGCCCCATTTTTTATCTATTTGCCACACCCTCAACCTCATGTACCACTATTTGCTGCTAAAGCATTTCAAGATACCCAAGAAAGAGGATTGTATGGTGATGTAATTAATGAGATAGATAACTCAATTGGAAAAATACTTAAAACACTTAAAGAAGAAGAATTAGATCAAAACACGATTGTAGTTTTTACCTCTGACAATGGCCCTTGGCTTTCTTATGGGGGGCACTCTGGGTCTTCAGGAATTTTTAGAGAAGGAAAAGGTACTAATTGGGAAGGTGGGCATAGAGTTCCAGGAATCGTTCGTTATCCAAAGGCTATAAAACCAAATACTATCATTAAGGCTCCAGCTATGGGAATTGATTGGTTACCTACATTGGTTGAGTTTACTAAAAGCAATTACCCTGATAAAAAAATTGATGGAGCTTCTCTAGTTCCCTTGCTTATTGGAGAAACTATAGAATATCCTCATGAAAATCTTTTCTTTTATTATAGGATGAATGAATTACACGCTGTTCGACATAAAGATTGGAAGTTATATGTTCCCCATACATATAGAAGCTTAAATGGTAGAAAAGGAACTAATGACGGATTTCCAGTTCCTTATGATATGAATGAAATTAAAAAACCCGAGTTGTATAATCTAGTCAATGACCCTGAAGAAAATATTAATATAGCAGGATTACATCCTAAATTAGTTACTAAAATTTCCAAGATTGCAGATTCTATTCGAGATGTATTAGGAGACAGATTGACTGGCGTAAAAGGTTCTGAAGTTCGCCCAGTGGGCCGTGTGGATTAATTTAAGACCAGGGACCGTGATGTAAAGCATTACTTTTATTATCAATGCGAAGAAAACCGTGAGCCCCAAAATAATCCCTTTGCGCTTCTATAATATTGGCAGTACTTTTCTCAGTTTTTAATGCTGTAAAATAAGACCATGCGCCCTGCATACAAAGTGTTGGAATCTCACTTTCAATAGCTAGCTTAAGGGTTTCTTTCCAATTGTCTTTCCCAAGCTCTAATAGTTTTTTAAATTCATCACTTAACATAAGAGACTTTTTAGTTTCAAAAAGTGTAATACAAAACTCTATAAGATCTGATTTAATGATAGATCCCTCTGCCCAAACCGAAGCTACTTCGCAAAGGTTAATTTCCCAATTATATTTTTTTGCTGCTAAAGTCAACATTTCAAAACCTTGATGATGATTGATCCAACGGGATAAATCATAACTTTTTTTAATTTGTAAAAACGAAGCTTCAAAGAGTGGTTTTTTTTCATTAAATTTTTTTGCTAATTCAACTCTTTCTTTTTTGAAAGAGGAAATATAACGAGCGTAAAGTGCATTAGCCATAAGGCTATTCGAATAGTTTAGTACTGTTCCTGCATCTGTAGCCCAAGCGCCTGTACCCTTATTAGAAGCCTTGTCTTGAATTTTATCAATAAAGGGAATCCCATCTTCTTGGTATTTAAGCAGTTCTGCAGTAATTTTTAAAAGGTAACTTTTACTTTTCGTCTCATTCCACTGGTTTAGTAAACTTTGAATAATTTCACATGAATTATTTGAGCGTAATAATCCAACTACTTCTGCTAAAAGCTGCATTTCAGCATATTCAATTCCATTATGAATCATTTTTACAAAATGTCCAGCACCTCCTTTTCCAAAATAAGCACAGCAAGAATTGCCTTTACTGTTTTTTGCAGCAATCTGGAATAAATTTTTTTTGACAATCTCATAAGCTGATTTATTACCTCCTACCATTAAAGAGGGCCCATTTAAAGCACCTTCTTCACCTCCCGAAACACCAACTCCTAGAAATAGCACCCCTTTTTTAATAAATGTTTTTGATCGTTCTTCTGTTTGAAGATAGTGTGAATTACCTCCGTCAATAATAATATCACCTCTAGAAAGCAAGGGGGAAAGCTGTTCTAAAAAATCTTCTGTAGGATTTCCAGCAGATATCATAACTAGTATTTTCCTTGGGACCTCAAGTGCAAAAACAAATTGATTTAATTCCTCAAAAGCTTGTGCATTTTTTAATTCTGGATAAAGCTGTTTTTTCTTTATTGCGACTTTTTCTTCTAATTGCTTAATACGTCGATTGAATAAAGCAATTTTGATTCCTTTTTTTGCAAAATTTCTACTTAGAGCTGTTCCCATAACTCCCATTCCAACGATTCCCCAATCTGCTTTAATATTCATTGAGATGAAGTTTGAGTTGATTAATCATTTTATTGATACTTAGTGAACTGTTCATTTTTAATGCTTTTTTTGGGGGCTCCAATTCTTCAAGTTGACTTTTAAGTAAAGTTACAGGCATAAAATGATTACGATTTTTCATTCGAGCTTTTAAAATTGAATATTCATTGCAAAGATAAATCCATAAAATTGTTTCTGGAGCAAATCGATCTTGGAGTAATTTCCGGTATTTTTTTTTTAGGGCTGAACAGGCCAAAACAATTTTTCCCCCTCTTTTTTTATGAAGTGCTTGATTAATTTCCTTTAGCCACGGAATTCTATCTTCATCGGTTAGTGGAGTCCCCTTTTTCATCTTCAGTTTATTTTCTTTAGAGTGAAATTCGTCACCCTCTAAAAAATTATAATCCAATATTTTTGCAATAGCTTGTCCCAAAGTAGTTTTCCCACTGCCACTTACTCCCATAACAATAATAATCTCAGACACTCAGTAAAGTTAAAAAACCTTAGCAAAAAAAAATTAAATATTTTCCAGAGGTAAAAGTTTTAAATTTCATTATAATTAAAAAACTACTTTAAAAGGATTCTATTTACAAATTATTATCAATAGGTAATAAAAAAATTATAATCTAAAAGTTTGTCCTTCTCTAGCAATATTAAAGCCTTGTTCTAGCACCCATTTTGAAGCTTTGCTTTTGGGGTCCAACATAGGGTTAGTGTGATTCATGTGAATAAAATATACTTTATCTTTAAGTTTTTTTGAATAAGTTTTAAGTAAAGCGATCGTTTCCTTAACTATAGGATGAGGAATTTCTTCTAGGGGCCTGTAATTCAACTCTGATTCATCAAAAAATGTTCCATCGATAAAGGCATAATCAACAGTTTTGAGAATCTGCTCTAAATTTAATTCCCAACGACTCCATTTATCAATATCAGGTAAAAATAAAACTGCTTTTTGTGGCCCTTCTATTTTATATGCAACAGTTTCTGAAAATTCATCACGATGTGGAACTAAAATAGGTGTTATATGAATTTGACCAATCGAATTTTTACTATTAGCTTCTATCTGAAAAAGATCTATATTTTTTAAGGATATTAATTGATTCCAAGGTGCATTTTGTTTTAAAAATGATGTCATTCGTGGCATGGCGTAAACGGGAATGCTTTTGGCCCCCAGCGCCTCTCTTCCAAGATGTATAAGCCCAGAGTAATGACCAATGTGCGCATGAGTTAGAAAAATAGCTGAAGGGATATTTTCTAAAAGGGTCCATTGTGAAATGATATCTGGAGTAGCCTCAAAGAGCAGAGTAGAATTTATTTTAGGCTGAGTTACGGATAATGCAGTTACTTGGAGTCTCTGTTTTAGTTCTTCAGATGGGCTTGTACAACATAGCTTTTGACACCCAATGTGCGGAAGCCCACCATCTTGAACTGTACCAAGTACTGTAATATATGGTATTTCTGTATTAATATTTGACTGACAGGTTCCAATAAAACAAGATGTTGTTATAAAACCAATAATTAAAATCCTTAATAAAAAAAGTTTCATGAGTTAATTCCAATTATCAACTGAATCTAAATTTAAGAAATCTTGATTTGAAAACACTTACTAACTTTTAACATTATATCTTTTAAATTGTTATTAAAAACAAGTTTTAGGTTATTATTTTTTAATAGTTTTACGCTTCAAGCAAAAAATTTAGAAATTGAAAAATCTAACTAAAACCTTATTTATTTTTTCTTTTGTTCTTGTCTTTTTTAGTTGTGGAAAAGAGGAACCTATTCCTGACAAATCAATTGGTGAATGGAAGATATATTCTTTAACAGATGAAAGCGGGGATTTAATAATATGGGATGATTTAAAAGAAACTCTAGTAGATTTAATTTCTGAGTATTCATGTATGGAATTTACTGCAACTATCACAGAACAAATTGTAAGTACTAAATATGTATTTGTAGATGTAAATTCTAGAGGTTGCTTAAGCCCCTCTATTTCAGTATATACTTGGTCTATAGAACCAGAAACAGGAATATATCAATATGTTCAAGGGACTAATATTATAAATTATTTAATTAGCTTTTCAAACGGAGACAATCGTATGACATGGAAAGACCAAACAAGCGGCGCATCAACAGTGTGGGATAGAGTAGTTGATGCTACCTCAGAAACTTCGCAATAGTTGTTGGTAATAATTGAGTTCTTAGTG
>PYIJ01326123.1_pt1 | contig 13755 bp, 12 predicted proteins | sample 3578051 | NCBI WGS metagenome assembly PYIJ01 (sample SAMN08408021, study PRJNA431606) | Marine metagenome isolate SA_KN192-05_S13_5m, whole genome shotgun... | biome: marine; feature: oceanic pelagic zone; material: water; isolation source: surface water sample, 0.2-0.8 um fraction ... | reverse complement strand
GACGTAGCACAAAGAGTAATGCAAGGAAAAACTATGAATGCTGGGCAAATTTGCTTAGCTCCTGACTACGCTCTGGTCCCTGAAGAAAAAGTAGATGAGTTTGTGAAAGCAAGTGTTGCGGTTACCTCTGATATGTATCCTGAGTTAAAAGATAATGACGATTTTACTTCTATTGTGAATCAAAAACATTACGACAGAATTCAAGGACTTCTTGAAGATGCGAAAGAGAAGGGTGCAGACGTGGTAGAGATCAATCCCTCTAATGAAGATTTTTCTCAACAACCTCATCATAAAATTCCTCCAACTCTCTTATTAAACCCTTCTGAAGATATGAAGATAATGCAAGAAGAGATATTTGGACCAGTATTGCCGGTTAAAACATATAAGGATGTCTCTGAACCAGTAGATTATATTAATAGTAAGGATAGACCCTTAGGTCTTTATTATTTTGGTGAAGATAATGCAGAAAAGGATTTTGTTTTAGACAATACAACTTCTGGAGGCGTTACTGTAAATGATGTAATTTCTCATATCCAGATGGAAGATCTTCCTTTTGGTGGGGTTGGTCCAAGTGGAATGGGCTCTTACCATGGATACGACGGATTTAAGGAATTTAGTCATGCAAAGGCAGTATATAAGCAAACTAAATTTAACTTGATGAAGTTAGCAGGTCTCGTACCACCCTACAAAAAAAAGGAAGAAAAAACTAATACTGCATAAATAGTAGTAAAAGTTGATATAGGATTCTTATGAAAAATATATCTCTTTTTTTGGCCTTAAAGTATTTCCGTTCCAGAGGTAAAGGATTTATGTCTTTTCACTCTGGAATGGCAATATTTGGAATATCGATAGGTATAACAATACTTATACTTGTTACGTCTGTGATGAATGGATTTCAGAGGGAACTTAAAGAAAGGGTTCTCGAGACTATCCCTCATGCATCGATTTTAGGAGATATTCAGTTATCTGAATTTGCTGCTCTTGAAAAAACGCTTTACAAAAATCAAGAAGTAAAAGGAGTAGCACCTTATATTGAAACACAAGGTCTTTTAAGTTCAGGATCATATCTAAAAGGTGTCTATTTTTATGGAATAGTTCCTGAGCACGAAAAAACTGTCTCAATAATCCATAAGCACATTCTTTCTGGTTCATTTGAAAGTCTAGAAGATGAAGGTTACAACTTAATTATAGGAGATATATTAGCTTATCAACTTGGCTTGAATATTGGGGATAATGTAAACGTCTTAGTCCCTGATACTGGCTTGGGTATTGCGGGTATTTTTCCAAGAACAAAAAAATTTAAAGTAACAGGTATATTTAGTATTGGAGCACCTGAGGTAGATCAAAGTTTTGCGTACATGGGTATAAGAAATGCATCGAAACTTTTAAGAACCAATGAATTTGTCAATGGAGTAAGGATAAAGTATGAAGATCTATTTACCTCTAATTATCAAGTGAGAGAGGATGCTTCTCGACTGAGATCTGATAGTGAAAAGACGTTTACTACAACTACATGGCAACAAAACTATGGAACTCTTTATCAAGCAGTTGAAAACGAAAGATTTTTAGTGGCTTTTATGCTTTTTATGCTTGTTATTCTTTCGGCGTATAACTTAATGTCTATGCTTGTAATGACGGTTAACGAAAAAAAGGCTCAAATAGCAATTCTTATGACTATGGGAGCAACGTCTGGGATTATTAGAAATACTTTCTTGTCATTTGGTGGCTTAGTAGGATTATTAGGTATTTTTATAGGCTCCATTGCCGGTCTATTAATCTCGATCAATTTTGGTTCAATTATTTCTTTTATAGAGGGTCTTTTTAATGTGCAGTTATTGCAGGTATATTTCATAAACTATTTTCCTATAGATATAAGATTTGAATGGGTCGCATCAATTTGCTTTATTACTTTTGTCTTTTGTCTTCTATTTACTATCTATCCTTCTAGACTTGCATCCAAAGTAGATCCGGTTGAGGTTTTAAAATATGAGTGAACAGATAATTTCAGTTCAAAGTATTTCTAAATCTTTTGGAGAAAACAGTAATCCCCTTCAGGTTTTAAAAGATCTTTCTTTAAATTTAAATACTGGAGAGAGCCTTGGTCTTGTTGGGGCCTCCGGTTCCGGTAAATCAACTCTGCTACATCTTATCTGCGGCTTGGAGCAACCTGATGCTGGAAATATTTTCATAAAGGATGTGAATATTACAGACCTTAATGCAGATGAACGGTCATTATTTAGAAGCAAAGAGGTCGGTTTTGTCTATCAATTTCATCACTTGCTTCCTGACTTAAGTGCATTAGAAAATGTTGCCTTACCAGTCATGCTAGCTGGCTTAAAAAAAGAAGAGGCTTTTGAAATCTCAGCTTCTTTATTAGAGCAAGTGAATCTAAATCATAAAGAAAAAAATAGACCAAACGAATTGTCCGGAGGAGAGAGGCAGAGAGTAGCTATCGCTAGAGCAATGTCTAATAATCCTTCTTGTTTAATTATGGATGAGCCTACAGGAAATTTAGATACAAAAAATGTTGAGAATTTTATGGATCTTCTTTTAGAAATGGTCTCTTCAAGAGAAATTGCTCTAATTATTGCAACTCATGACAATAATGTCTCAAGTCGACTGGATAGGTTGTTAAGCTTAGAATAGATTTACAATGGGTAAAAAGAAAACAGAATTATCCAGCATAAAGCTCTATGCAAGGTTGCTCACCTATGTTTTACCTTATATTCCCTTATTTTTATTAAGTATTTTAGGTTTTGCCGTTTATTCGGGTTCACAAGTTGCAGCAACAGAATGGTTAAAAAGAGTAATCGACTACGTAAACAACCCTGAAGGTGATTTAAGACTCATTTTGCCAATGGCATTAATAGCAATAGCCTTCGTAAGAGGTATAGGATTCTTTGTTGGAAATTATTTACTTTCTTCAATTTCTAATAGACTGGTCCATAATTTACGTACTGAATTATTTGAAAAACTGACTGTACTTCCGAGTTCTTTTTATGATGAACACAGTTCAGGTCATTTAATTTCTAGAATTACCTTTAATGTTATGCAAGTAACAGGAGCCGCTACAAATGCATTAAAGATACTCATTAGAGAGGGGCTTTTGGTGATAGGGCTTATTTCTTACCTAATGTACTTGAATTGGAAGCTTGCTTTATTTTTATTCATTGCTGCTCCATTTATTGCTTTGATAGTTGGTATTGCCGCAAAGAGATTAAGAAAAATTAGTGGAAAAATCCAAACAGCTATGGGCGATGTTACTCACGTTGCATCTGAAACTATTAATGGTTATGAGGAGGTAAAATCTTTCGGAGGAGAGGAATATGAAATCGAGAGATTCAATCATGCTAGCGATAACAATAGGAAGCAAAACTTAAAATTAGAAGCAACTAATTCTATTGCCTCTCCATTGGTCCAAATTTTTGTCTCAGCCGCTCTAGCCCTAATTACTTGGCTCGCTTTGGATGCCTCTGTTGTTTCAGAAATGACTCCAGGAACTTTTATTGCCTTCTTCAGTGCTGCCGGAATGCTAGCTAAGCCTGTGAGACAACTATCAGAAATCAATAGTCAAATACAAAAAGGGTTAGCAGCTGCAGAAGATATTTTCAGTCAGTTAGATGAAGATTCTGAAAAAAACGAAGGTACCTATAAATCAGAGGAAATAAAAGGAGAGATCGAATTCAATAATGTTTCATTCTCTTACCGTAACTCAAACCAAAATATTCTCAATATGATTAATCTTCATATAAATGAAGGAGAATCTGTAGCTTTCGTGGGTAAATCTGGAGCAGGTAAAACAACACTAATGAGCTTATTACCAAGATTCTATGATGGTTTTAATGGTGAAATCAGGATAGATGGAGTCTTGTTGAATGAATTTGAAATCAAAAACCTAAGATCTCACATTGCTCTTGTCAGTCAGAATATAACTTTATTCAATGACACTATTGCTAATAACATAAATTATGGTTCGGAAGAGAGGTCCATTGAGCAAATCAAAGAAGCTGCAAGAAAGGCAAATGCTCATGAGTTCATAGAGGCACTTCCTGATGGTTATGACACAATTGCTGGAGATGATGGCGTACTTCTTTCAGGTGGTCAGAGACAGAGGATAGCAATCGCCAGGGCTATATTAAAAGACGCTCCAATCCTCATACTAGATGAAGCGACATCTGCTTTAGATTCTGAATCAGAAAATTATATTCAAGATGCACTTCAAGAGCTAACTAAAAATAGAACAACGCTCGTCATAGCTCATCGATTATCTACTATAGAAAGTTCTGACAAAATAGTGGTCCTAGAATCAGGAAGTATTGTAGAAATGGGAAGTCACGAAACGCTTATATCTAATGATAGTCACTATGCTGAATTACATAAAAATCAATTTAAAGACGACCCTTCAGAGACAAAGAAAAAAACTTTACCTATAGAATTTGTTGATGAAGATCTAAATGATTTGTCTTCTGTAAGCTTTATTGAGCAGAGCTGGTATCAAAAGAAACTGTGGCTTTGGTTGCTTTGGCCAATTTCTTTACTGACTAAATTTGCTGCAAAAAGGAGAAGGGATAAGTTCATAAATCAACCACAATTGTCTTGGAAACCTAAGGTGCCCGTAATTGTAGTTGGTAATATTGTAGTAGGTGGAACGGGAAAAACTCCAATGGTTATTTGGTTAGCAAAAACTTTAGAGAAAAAGGGCTTTAAACCGGGAATAGTCAGCAGAGGCTATGGAGGTTCTTCACCGAGAGTACCAAGAATTGTTGATGATACAACGCCCGTAAAAATTAGCGGTGATGAACCACTTATTATTTATAAGAATACACTAAGACCAGTTTGCATATCTTCAAATCGAACCTCTGCTATAAGCAAGCTCCTTGAAGAAACCGATACCGATATAATTATCAGTGATGATGGGCTTCAACATTATAAAATGGATAGAGATATTGAAATTGCAATTTTTGATGGTAATAGAGGTATTGGAAATGGACTTTGTTTGCCAGCTGGACCCTTAAGAGAACCTTTAGAAAGGATTGAAAATGTAGATTTTGTTATCAGCTCTTCAAAAATGACAGACATACAAACAAATCATATGAATTATTTAATGAATTATCATCCTATAGAATGGGCACGGATTTCGGATAATAAAAGATTTAAAGCTGACTCCTGGCCATTATCAAAGAATGTTCATGCTGTGGCAGGGATTGGTAATCCCGCTAAATTTTATAAGACCTTATCTAATCTAGGTTTGAACCCGATCCATCATAGTTTTCCAGATCACTATCAATTTTCTGAAGAAGATTTAGACTTTGGAGATTCTTTACCTGTCATAATGACAGAGAAGGATGCTGTTAGATGTTTGGAGATGAAAAATAAAAATCTTTGGTATTTATCTATCGAAGCTAAATTCGAAGATGAAAGTTTAGAGGATAAAATTTTAACAAAACTATCAAAAATTAATGAATAAACTCGACAAAAAATTATTAGATATATTGGTCTGTCCTGTTTCTAAGGGAAGTTTAGAGCAAATAGGAGATGAGCTTATCTGCAGAGAAAGCAATCTTGCTTATCCTATAAAAGATGGCATTCCTGTAATGTTACCTGATGAGGCAAGAAAGTTCTCTGATGAAGTTTAGAGTTATTATTCCTGCAAGGCTTGGATCAACAAGATTACCCAATAAGCCTTTAAAAGATATCGAAGGTAAGACTCTCATCCAGAGAGTTGTAGAGCAAGCAAGTAAAAGTAGTGCTCATTCGGTTCATGTCGCAACTGACTCTCCTGAAATAGAAAATCTTTGTGATCAGCTTGAGATTAATTCTTTAATGACTAGCAGCGAGCATAAGACGGGATCAGATAGATTGGCTGAATCATGCAATCTATTAAAGTTAAATGATGAAGAGTTGGTAATAAATGTACAAGGAGATGAACCTTTTGTAGATCCCCAAGATATAGATAATTTAGCTACTTTAGCGGCAACAAAAAAAGCAAAAATGGTCACTCTATTCACTCAATTAACAACTAAAGAATCAGCAGACTCCAACGTAGTAAAAATTTGGGTTGATAAAGACAGTCTAGTAGGCGACTTTTCTAGAGACATTAATCATTTAAATCCTAAAAAAGCCATGAAACATTTGGGAGTTTACGGTTATACAGTAACCTTTTTAAGGTCTTTCGTTGCCTGGAATCAAAGTAATAATGAAATACAAAGAAATCTTGAGCAGATGCGCGCTATGGATAATGGAGAAAAAATCTACGCTATAAAATCCTGCGGAAAATATCATCTTGGAGTTGATACAGAATCGGATCTTCAAGAAGCAAGAAGAATAGCTAAATTAACTGGATGAACTTTAAGAAAAATTTTCCTCTTTCCAGTATATGCTCTTTAAAGACTAAAGAAATTGCATCGTATTATTGCTCAATTTCGGATTTAGACGAATTAGAGGAAATTCGTTCCTTTACCTCTAAGAATAACATACCTTTCTTGTTACTAGGGGAGGGGACTAATGTTGTTCCTACAAATACCTTCCAAGGCCTTATTATAAAAAATCAACTCAAAGGCATTGAATTACTGGATGACTTTACTATAAAAGTTGAAGGTGGAGAGAACTGGCATGAGTTTGTGCAATGGACTGTGACGAATAGAAAGTATGGCCTAGAAAACTTAGCTTTGATACCGGGTACAGTAGGCGCAGGACCAATACAAAATATAGGAGCTTATGGCATTGAAATTTCTGACTGCATAGAAGAAGTAACTTTTGTTGATCTGAATGAAAATAGAATCGGAACTTTTAATAAAGAAGAGTGTAATTTTGGTTACCGTACAAGTCTTTTTAAGACCAGACCAGAACTATTTATTTTATCTGTTACGTTCAAATTAAATGATGATCCTAAACCTAATCTTTCCTATAAATCCTTAAAAGATGAGTTATTAAACGCAGGGTTGAAGGAAGGGTCAATAGAACCTATCGATGTATTTAATGCAGTAATGAAAATACGTAATAGAGTATTACCAAATTATGTTGAATTTCCAAATGTAGGGAGTTTTTTCAAGAATGTTAATCTGAGTAAAGAGGACTATAAGAAATTAAAACTACCTTCAAGCATTCACATCTTGGAACAGGACAATACTGTAAAAATTTCCTCTGCAAATCTCTTGGAGCATTATGGATGGAAAGGATTTCGGCGAGAAAACATAGGCATATCCGATCAACATTCTCTTGTTCTTGTAACCTATGAAGAAACTTATGGCGAAGAGATAGTTAAATTTTCTAATGAAATCATAGAAGATATTTTTTCAAAAACCGGCATAGTTCTAGAGGTTGAACCAACTTTCATATGAATGAATTTATCACTGTAATTGTATTGCATCTTTTTGCTGTGATGAGTCCAGGGCCAGACTATGTCTTGATAACTAGGCAGAGTATAAGATACGGAAGACGAGTTGCTTTATGGAGTTCAGGAGGAATCGGCGTTGGAATTTTATTCCACTCTTTTTTAGCTGTAACTGGCATTTTATTCTTAATAGCATCAAATGAATCTTATTTACTTTTTCTAAAGTCAATTTGTTCTGTATATCTCTTGTATTTAGGAATTACCTCCATTATCAATACATCAGACTTTAATAAAAATAGAGTAGAAGATAATAAATGGAGTAATGCCAATGGTTTTGTAGCGGGAATGTTAACAAACATCACAAATGTAAAAGCTTTATTATTTTTTATAACATTGTTTGGTGTTGTACTAAATGGCCAGACACAGGGTAATTTAATGTTTTACGGTCTTTATATGGCATTTGCAACTTTTATATGGTTTTCATTACTTTCATATATCTTTACTAGTGATGCTTTTAAGGCCCAGTTTCTAACTTTTTTTAAATTCTTCGAGAAGTTTCTTGGATTAATTCTGGTTATAATTGCCATTCAATTAATAGGAAATGTTTTTCTTTTTTAATGACCGATAAAACACTATCTCTTTCATCTATATTTTCAGAGCTATCTAAGTTAGATGAAGATACATTCCCGCCAGTTGATGATTGGAATCCACCTCTATGTGAAAATGTATCTATGAGAATCGATAGACAAGGCAATTGGTATTTTATGAATTCTCCTATTGGAAGACAGAGAATGGTTAATTTATTTAGTCGCGTACTTAGATTTGATAAAGAAGGCTATTTCTTGGTAACTCCTGTAGAGAAGATTAAAATTGAGGTAGAAGACAAACCTTTTGTCATTGTTGATTTCGAAGTAACAAAAAAAAATAAAGAACAAGTTATTAGTTTTAAAACAAATACCGAAGAGGTCTTTGAAGTAAATAAAAATCATCCTATAAGAGTTGAAACTAATAAAGATGATAATGAGCCTTCACCATATGTTTTAGTGAGGAAAAATTTAGAAGGTTTATTGACTAGAAATGTCTTTTATAGGTTGGTAGATATATCTGAAGAAGTAGGGGGAGTTCACGGTATCTTCAGCTCTGGCAGTTTTTATCATTTGCAGTAAGCAAAAAAAAACAGAGCCAAGGCTCTGTCTTAGTTCGAGTTCGAAAGTGTCTAAACCGAGATTTTGTCTAGCTCCTTGGTTGATTTCTCTTTCAACCTTGGTGGTCTAAAAAACTTTTTTTGCTAGCTGTTTTTTAGAGCTTTCACCTTTCGTTCTCTAACCTATCTTTCTCTCTTTTCTTCGTCTCGAGTTGTTTCCAAGTCGGTCTGATAGGTAACAATGTATATTATATTATTTATTTATATTTGCAAGCTTTTTTTTAAAAAAATTGTAAAAAAATTAGACATTTTTAATTGAATGTAAATTATTGATTTTATTACATATTTGGGTAATTTGGTCCACCTGCTCCTTCTGGGGTTACCCAATTTATATTTTGTGAAGGATCTTTTATGTCACAAGTCTTACAATGGACGCAGTTTTGAGCGTTAATTTGGAACTGTTTTTCTCCATCTTTTTCAACAATCTCATAAACTCCAGCTGGACAATATCGCTGTGCCGGTTCATCGTATTTAGGTAAATTTACACTAAGAGGTATTGATGGATCTGTAAGCACTAAATGACAAGGTTGGTCTTCTTCATGGTTAGTATTTGAAAGAAAGACTGAGGAAAGCTTGTCGAAGCTAATTATTCCATCAGGTTTAGGATAAGTTATCTCAGGCATTTTAGCAGCTTCTTTCAGGCACTCATGATCAGGAGTATCGTGGTGAAGAGTAAAAGGTAATTTACCTCTGAATAAAAGCTGATCGGCTCCTGCTAAAGCAACACCTAAAAGAGTTCCATACTTGTGTATGAACGGCAGGAAATTACGCGCTTTATGTAATTCTGTTTCTAGCCATGAAGATTTAAGTTTCTCTGAAAAACTATCGACATCTGCTTTAGGGTTCTCTTTGTAGAATTCTTCGAAAAGACTCTCTGCTGCTATCATTCCAGATTTCATAGCGGTATGAGTCCCTTTAATTCTCGGAAAATTCATTGTGCCTGCGTCATCTCCCACTAACATTCCTCCAGGAAAATGCATTTTTGGCATGGATTGATGCCCGCCCTTAATCAAAGCTCTAGCACCATAAGCTGTACGAGTTCCACCTTTTAGATATTTTTGTATAGAGGACTGATGTTTCCATTGTTGAAATTCATCGAAAGGGCTGATGTGAGGATTATCATAATCCAAGGGTACTATGTAGCCTAAGAAGGCTTGATTATTTTCACCATGGTATAAATATGATCCTGACAAGACTCCTTTTGCAGCTGGCCACCCCATAGTATGAACAACTAAGCCTTCTTCATGTAGATCTGGATCTAAATCCCACACCTCTTTAAATCCTATTCCATAATGTTGTGGATCACTGTCTGAATCAAGCTCAAATTTCTTGATAATTTGTTTTCCCAAATGTCCACGGCAACCTTCAGAAAGGATTGTATACTTTGCAAGAAGATTTATTCCAGGTTCAAATGAAGCTTTCCTTTCTCCAGTTGAATCTATACCCATATCTCCAGTAGCAACACCTACGACTTTCTCATCTTGAATAATCAGCTCAGAAGCAGTAAATCCTGGAAAGATATCTATCTCTATACCTTCAGCGTATTCAGCCATCCATCTGCAAAAATTACCTAGACTCATTATGTAATTTCCATGATTTTTAAAGGTCGTTGCAAATAGAGTGGGTATAGAAAAATTAGATTTTTCGTTCAGTAAGTATCTAACTGAATCTTTTTTAACTGGAGTATTCAATGGTGCGCCTAGCTCTTCCCAATTGGGAATGAGTTCGTTTAGAGCTTTTGGATCAAAAACATTTCCAGATAATATGTGTGCACCTACTTCGGATCCCTTTTCAACAACGCAAATAGATATCTCTTTAGATTGTTCATTAGCTAATTGTTTAAGCTTAATAGCAGCAGATAATCCTGCCGGTCCAGCTCCGACAACGACTACATCATACTCCATTGATTCTCTTTCGATATTTTCCATACTTTTATTTATTTGTATTGAGAGGGGCAGCAGTTATAGAATACGCAGGTTAAATTTTACCATAGAAGGAAAATAGTATGAAGATTCTCGTACCTGTTAAAAGAGTTGTAGATTACAACGTTAAAGTCAGAGCAAAATCTGACGAAAGTGGTCCAGATCTTAGCAATGCCAAAATGGCTATAAATCCATTTTGTGAAATAGCTATAGAGGAAGCAGTAAGAATAAAAGAAGCCGGAAATGCAGAGGAGGTAGTTGCGGTATCTGTTGGAGATTCAGCTTCTCAAGAACAACTAAGAACTTGTTTAGCTCTCGGAGCTGATAGGGCTATCTTAGTTGAAACCGATGAGTCAGTAGAACCTCTTGGTGTTGCGAAAGCACTAAAAGAAGTGGTGTCAAAAGAAAGTCCTGATTTAATAATACTTGGAAAACAAGCTATAGATGGAGACTCTAACCAAACAGGTCAGATGCTTGCAGCAATGCTTGATCTTCCTCAGGGTACTTTTGCCTCAGAGGTTGATATTCAGGATGGCAAGGTTCAGGTAACTCGTGAGATCGATGGAGGTTTGCAAACATTATCCTTAACAATGCCTGCAATCATCACAACTGATCTTAGATTAAATGAGCCTAGATATGCCTCTTTACCGAACATAATGAAAGCTAAGAAGAAGCCACTAGAGACCCTTCAGTCGGCAGACCTAGGACTAGATCTAGCTCCAAGACAAAACACTCTCAAAGTGAGTCCACCACCTGAAAGGGCAGCAGGAATAATGGTCGAGAGTATTGATCAATTAGTAGATAAATTAAAAAATGAAGCAAAGGTGATTTCATGAGTATATTAGTAATAGCAGAGCACGATAATACAGAATTAAAAACAGCTACACTTAATACAGTTGCAGCCGGAATGGCAATTGGTGGAGATATAGACATACTAGTTGCTGGATCTGATTGTGACACAGTTGCCGAATCTGCAGCACAAGTTCCCGGCGTAGGTAAAGTATTGTTAGCAAATAAAGAAACTTATAAAAATAGCTTGGCCGAGAATGTTGGTAATCTAGTTGTAGAGCTAGCTGAAGGCTATTCTCATATTCTTGCACCAGCTACAACAAATGGAAAAAACTATATGCCTAGAGTTGCAGCTAAGTTAGATGTTTCTCAAATCTCTGATATCAGCGCTGTAGTATCGGAAGATACTTTTGAGAGACCTATTTATGCAGGAAACTGTATTGCAACTGTCCAGAGCACTGATTCTGTGAAAGTGATTACAGTAAGGACAACGGGGTTTGATGCTTGCGAAGCAAGTGGCGGATCAGCTGAAATTACGAATATTGATAATGATACAAATGCAGGTGTTTCTTCATTTGTAAAAGAAGAAATAGCAGAATCTGATAGACCTGAGTTAACGGCTGCAGATGTAGTTATTTCCGGCGGAAGAGGGATGCAAAATGGAGATAACTTTAGTCTCTTAAACGGAATAGCTGATAAATTGGGAGCCGCTATTGGTGCTTCTAGGGCAGCAGTTGATTCTGGATTTGTTCCAAACGATATGCAAGTCGGTCAGACAGGTAAAATAGTAGCACCTGATTTATACATAGCGGTAGGTATTTCTGGAGCTATCCAGCATCTTGCAGGCATGAAAGATAGCAAAGTAATAGTAGCAATTAATAAAGATGAAGAGGCGCCAATTTTTCAAGTAGCCGATTATGGTTTAGTTGCAGATCTATTCGATGCTCTCCCTGAGCTGGAAGCAAAAATATAACAATTAATCTGGTGCTTTCCTTCTAAGGATAGCACCAGACTCTATGTGGTCCGTGTAGGGAAATTGATCGAACATGGCTAAGTTCACGACTTGATGAGTCTTTTGTAATTCAGTTATATCTCTCCTAAACGATTCAAAACCGCATGAGATATAAATAATATTTTCCATCTCGATAATATTGTCTCTTGTATATTGATCCAATCCTTCTCTAGGCGGATCAAGGAAGATTGAATCAATCTCAAATTCGTTGAGATTTACCGAAGACAATCTTTGGTAGGGCCTGATTTCCCTTAATGCTTCAATAGTTTCTTTTCCAGACAATCTGCCATAGTAGATATTCTGCTTATTATTTAAGCGTATATTTTCTTCAAGAGCTTTGATGCTGGGCCTACTATTTTCCGTCGCTAATACCTTCTGATATAAATTACTTAATAGAATGGTAAAGGTACCGAGACCGCAATGAAGTTCCACAATATCTTTCTTAGAATCTGCTGAGTTTCTAGCGACCCAATCCAACATATCATCACATATATACGGGTTTGTTTGACTGAAGCACTGTTCATAGAGTTTTAAAGAAAATCCTTTATTCAGGTAGTTATAAATTTCAGTGACGTAATTGTTACCAATTATCAATCTTTGTTTTCTGCTTCTTCCTATAATTGATATTCCTAATTCTGAACTAATCTCTGATGCTCTCTCATACCAAATTTCATCAAGTTTTTTGTGATAGATAAGACTTACCATGATTTCCCTATTACGAGTCGATTGAAATTCTACCTGGAATAATTTTTCAGAAATAAGAGGGTGTTTCGTAATATGATTCAAAAGGCAAGGCATTAGTTCCTGAATTCTTTTACTGGCTATTGGAAAGGATCCAACAGGTTCTTTCTTACCTTCCAAAGTCATTCCAAAAGCGTATTCTTTCTCTAATTTCAATAGATTAAATTCCGCTCTATATCTAAAATTTTTTGGTGGAGATGCAAAGTATTCGATCTCCGAAATATCTGAGAAAGCTTCTCTAAAAAGTTCCTTTTTTTCTTCGAAGTTTTGTTCGTACCTCTTTTTTGAAGTATCAATCAAGATTAGGTCGTAGGAATTTTTTGGTCAGCTCAATTGGCTCTCCCCTTGAGTCTGAAATAGCTTTAACTTGATCTTGTCCTATTTTTCCGACACCAAAGTATTTGCTATCCGGGTGTGAAAAATACCATCCACTCACTGATGCTGCGGGGTACATGGCAAAATTTTCAGTAAGAGATATATCAACGATATTTTCTGAATTAAGGAGGGAGAATAATTTAACTTTTTCAGAGTGATCAGGGCAAGCAGGATATCCAGGAGCAGGTCTAATACCTATGTATTTTTCTTTGATTAATTCTTCATTAGTTAAATTTTCATCTTTTGCATAACCCCAAAATTCTTTTCTGACTCTCTCATGCATGTATTCTGCAAGAGCTTCAGCAAGTCTATCTGCAATTGCTTTTAACATTATCGATGAGTAATCATCATTATTATTTTCGTATTCAAGACACATTTC
>PYIJ01062988.1_pt1 | contig 13807 bp, 12 predicted proteins | sample 3578051 | NCBI WGS metagenome assembly PYIJ01 (sample SAMN08408021, study PRJNA431606) | Marine metagenome isolate SA_KN192-05_S13_5m, whole genome shotgun... | biome: marine; feature: oceanic pelagic zone; material: water; isolation source: surface water sample, 0.2-0.8 um fraction ... | reverse complement strand
TCATGAACTCAATAGCATTTTTGATTTGATACGTCCTGTTTGTAATCTGTTTTAAGATGCTTTCAAGATATACTAACATTGTATCATAGTAATCTATCTTCAAACACACTGTAGATAATTTTTCGTCAGAGTCAAGGTATTTTTGCATTGTGTCCTTATCGCGAATTTTTTTGGGGAATGGATTTTCGATATAGACATCTGGGTCTGCTTTACCACTGAAGTATTCGTACCTCTCATGGCGAATATTTTTTCTTTGTTGTTCTGCTTTCTTCCTCATTAGGAAGATAGTATTATATAATTCAAAATATTTTGCGTGAAGAGAAGGGATATTCAGAGACTCCTCATGAAGATTGTCTCTGTCAAGTTTTGCGTCTTTCTCCCACATATCTTGAATTGAATCAAGATCGAAACTCATATAGCGTTGCCGTTCAAATCAGTTATATTGTAGATAGTATACTTGAATTCAGCATCCGCTGTAAAGTACTGGATGTCTGTATCTGTAGCATCAAATGTCAAAGTTGTCAAAGATACTGGAAACAAGTCTTTGAAATTGACATTGAATTTTGGAATAAGATTACTACTTAAAATCTGGAGAGTTCCATCGGAATAGATATCATCTCCTCTCTCATTGGTGGTCCTAGTAGGAAGAACACCACCAGATTCAAACTTATTAAACTCTGCGATAGACTCTGGAAAACCTAGACCTCTAATCCACTTTTGGACTTCCATATAGTTCTTTAGATCTTCATCAACTAAAAATCTAATAAACAAATCACCAAAAGCAATTTTATCTCCAGGTGTTGGAATATCCCTCAAGTAAGAAGGTTGATCAACTACACCTAGAGATAGATCTGGAATATTTGCTTGATTGCAAAAGAATGCTGTTTTTGGACTTCTGGTAAGAGTGAACTTAAAACCAGTAGGTGCAAGAAAGTTTCTATTGTCAATCTGGTTGTATGAAGAATCTCTTACATCAGCGACCATGACTTATCACTCAGCATGAACGGTGGCTTTTCTCCATCCACCATTCTTTCCGTCAGGATTTTCCATCACAGCATTAGCATCTGCTTCGTTGTTATATTGAATTCTATCATCATAGATATCTGTCCACCTTCTATTGCCAGCATAATATACGGTGATGGATTCATCAACAAGACTTGGCTTTTTAATATGGTAGGGCATTGTTGTCCTCAGTTGGTTTACAGCTATTTATACAAAAAAAGGACCCCGAAGGGTCCTTGGAGAAATATGTGTCCGATGGATCACATGAGGTTCTTAACAGCAACGCGACGATAGTAGCGGTTCTGGTTAACCTTGAGAGCGCCGAGACCCTGGTTGGTTCCTTCTGCGAATGGGTTAGCAACGAGACCATAGCGGGTCTTGAAGCCAATCTTGGGCTGGAAGGAGTTCTCACCCACGGCACGTACCATCTGCAGAGGTACATATGGGCAGTAGAAGATGCCAGCGTCATAAGGAGAAGTACCCTTATAACCAACAACGTAATACTGGTTGCCGTTTGCAGCGTTTCCAGAGGTGAGGTTTGCAGAATAAGGATCGATGTATACACGATACTTACCTTGCAGAACACCAGCGAAGGTGTTACCCGTGTCATCAACGTTAAGGTTAGCGTTGAGTGCAGGGGTGTAATCGAGCACACCAGCCATGGTCAATGCAGACGCAACGTCAGCAGAGCACATGATGATGTTGCCCTTCCCGCGACGAGTTCTTTGTGCGATTGCGTTCGCATCTCTCTCGATTTGGAACAGGAGACCCTTGAACTTCTCAACGGACCATCTGCCGTTAGAGTCGATGTCCAGGTCGAAGATACCGGCATTAGCGGTGTTAGCAACAGCGCCTTGCTCAGCAACCTTGTAGATAGTTCTGATAACTTCACGGTTGATCTCAGCCAAGATCTCAGTAGAGAGGATGTTGGCGAGTTCCGCTTCAGCGTTCAGACCGTGGATTGCCTTAAGGTCTTGTGCCAGTTCCAAGGAGTACTCAGCTTTGAGTGCTCTGGACTTAGCGGTTACAGTGACTTTCTCAATCGAGAATGCCATCTGGTTGAAGGCATCTGATCCTGTACCGTCAAGCGATTCAGAATCATCCTTACGCATGCCACCACCAACGGTGTAACCTGCGGAAGATGCAGAACCAACTGGGTTCAGTGCAGCAGGGTTGCTACCAGCCTGGATTGTAGAACCGATACCTGCAGCAACATCAGCGAAGCCGTTGCTAAGATCGGATCCTGCATCCTGACCGGAGAAGGTGGTGTCTGCTTCGTCGTAGAATGCCTCGGTGCCACTCTGATTAGTGTAGCGGGAGCGCATTGCGAAGATCAGTCCGGTAGGACCAGACATTGGTTGAACGCCAGCCAGGTCATATGCGACCAGGTTAGGCATTGAGCGACGGATCAAGGAGATCAGTACAGGGTCGAAACCTGCAACTGGACCTGCAGCGGTTGCATCGCCTTGGAATCCGTTGGAACCAACAGCATTGGTTGGTTGCTCGGTAAGCATTCCGCCTTGCTCGAAGGAAGATTGCTCTTTAAGGAATTTTTCTTGGTTTTCTAACAGGACAGCGGTGACCGCTCTACGATGGTTGTCTTTGATTGGATCAAGACCCTCATAGTTGAGGAGAGGTGCCCACTTTTCCTGCAACTGTTCGGATTGGAACATTGCTGGTTACCTAAAGTAAAAAGTTTGCGTTTGATTTAATGTTAAATTCAGGAATTGCTGGTCGTTGAGAACGAACCCAGGGTTCTAAGGTAGCGATCCATAGAATTGCTATGGAATTCAGGGGACTCGTCTACACCTTCGGAAAGGGTTTCGGTCTTAGGAGCAGCTGCTGTGTTTCTGGAGAAGTATGACTCCTTCAGAGTTTCCAGCTTTTCACGATATTCTGCTTCACTTTCAAACTCTACACTCTCTGCAAGTGAGGCGAGCTTCTCTTTCTGAGTAGCAGCAAGGCCATCAGAAACTGACTCAAAGATACCATCAGCAGTCGCCTCAGAAAGACGCTTGTTGAGAGAGATATTCTTATCAATCTGCTCGTTGAGTTTTGTCTCCATGTCATCAAGTTTGTCTACCATGCTCTCTAATACATCATACTTATCTTCAGGAATGGTTACATAATGTTCTTCAAAAAGACCCTTCATGCCTTCCAAGAAGGATTCGGTCATTTCGGTCTTGAGTGCATGTTCGATAACGAGGGCATTTTCAGTAAACCACTCGTCAGCGACATACTCCAGATAGGAGTCTACACGCTCACCAAGTGCTACTTTTGCTTCCTCGATCTCTTCGCTCAGTTTTTCAGCATACTGAGCTTCGATTTCTTCTTTAATACTAGCGACTTTTGCATTGATCGCTGCTTCAAAGATGGTCTTTGCCTTTTCTTTAAAGTCTTCGGAAAGATCTTCGCCACCGAGGAGAGCGTTGACATCTTCTTCGATGTCATACTCAGCAACCTCAGTAGTTTCTTCTTCAGCAACTACTTCGTCAGTCACAGTCTCTTCTTCCTCAATGGTGTCTTCGTCGGAAAGTTCTTCGTCCTCTTTCATACCCTTAGGCATGGCATCTGCCTTACCGGCAGACTTATTGACAACATCCTTAACTTGCTTAAGGGTGCCGCCTGGCTCCTTCAGTTTTGCCGAATCATCATCGGGCTTATAGTTTTCTGGGGTAGGACCACCAAGATCCTCAACACTCGCTAACTGAGTGCCTGGATCCGCCATAGTTGGCATTGGATCAGCAGGTTTTGCTCCAGCATTAACAGCGGTGCGAGATTGCTGTGTCTTTACTTCCATTTCTTGTAATTGCTTACCACGAGACATTTGAACTCTCCGATTTACCTGTATTAAATCTATATTTATTTATAAAATTAAAGATTAGAAAGAAAATCATTAAATAAATTTAACTTTTTCTCATCTAATGCGCTTTGATCAACCAGAGTGTTGATCTCTCTGTATGTTTTCTGTGCATACTTTTCGCGAAGGATGCCACCATCCCATACCCAATCTTTTCCTTCCATAATTCCTTCAACAAATGCATCAGGAGCAGAAGGATCGGCAACAATATCAGCAGCAGTTGCTAACATAAAGTCATCACCGACAACATTGATTCCCTCTTTTGTTTGTCTGAGTGAACCAATACCACGAGAAGATACGCCGAGTCTTACACCCTCTTCAACAAGAGCAGCAGCAATCTTACCCATGGGTGTGCTTAAAATCTTTGCTTTGCCAACAAAGTTTGATCCAGATTCTTTCAGTGAAACAATCTTGTGTGATACACGGTCAAGGTTGACGGTGGGACCATCGGGATGACCGAGTTCTCCAAGTGCTCTGCCTGAAACAACATGGTTTTCGTTATAGCGAGAAACTTCGCGGCGCAGAGTTTCCATAGGATACATACGACCATTACGGTTTTTGATGTTTCCTTGGAGAAATACTCCCTCAATATAAAGAGATTTCTTGCCGTTTTTTTGTTCGACGATGAATTCTACCGATTCGATCTCTTCTCTGATAAGTTTCATGATACTCTGCTTAGATTCTTTGAACTTGTTGATAATGTAGAGTTCCACTTCCGTCGCCATATCCGGCAACCATAAACGAACCTCTTAGTTCTGCATATCCAGGACCAGGAGTTTGTGCGACATAGTTGGTATGAATACCAGAAGAATCGTGATTAACGATAATTCTAGTATTGAAGAAACCACCTACACCTGCGGTTGTATTTACTGAATCAACAATTTTATGTGTGAAAGTCAGATAAGATGGAACACCAGTCAGAGTGACGGCATCACCAACCTCAAATGGTTGACCCGTTCCCTCAGGGAAATCAATAATTGTTGTAGTTCCAGTGGTAACACCAACTACTCTCTGAGCAGAGACTTTACCTAGACTAATAATATCGTCTTCACCCGCATGAACATAAAAATTAGTCGTTGCTGCTGTTGGAAGAGTTCCAATAGCAATGTGACAACCCGCACCTTTTGCTACAACTCTTAAGTATTCAGACTGATGTGCAGTTTGATCAACGCCCCGCCTATTAGCTCCACTGGCAATAGGTAAGGCGGAATTTATTCCTACTGGATTTAACGCCGTCATTATGCTAGAACAATCATTTACTAGTTATTTATTTATTTTATTCTTCGCCCTCTTCTTCCTCTACCTCATCCTCGATTTCTTCTTCAGAATCGAGTTGATCAACAACATCTTCGCCGTCGAAAACAGAAGCTGCTACTTCGGGGCGATATGCGTCAATTCTTTCAGCAGATTTGGAGAAAAGAAGTTCTTTAATCTTGTCACTAATTTGTGATGGAGACTCATCACTAGCGACCATATCCAAAAGGTCATCCATTTTTAGTATTGATATACAACTTAAAAGTATTTATGTATTAGATTTCACCACCTTTAGGCATTTCTGGTGCCTCGGTAGAAGATCCATCAATCTCAGGTTCCATTTGTGGTTTACCTAAGTCCATATTTGCTGCTGGATCTAAAGGTTGTCCAGTTGCAGGATCAATTGTTGCTGGATCAGGAATGATTCCTTTTTTAATCTCATCCTCAATCAGTTTATCCTGTTCAAGAATTTCAATATCAGTCTGACGCAAGATCTTACGACGAATATAATCTTGAGAATAGTATTTGCCAACATATGGTTCTGCAGTCTGAGCAAGAGTTAACCTCTCATTCATCAGTTCTGCTTCTTTCAGTTCAGAGAAGTGGTTGTCATAGAGGAAGTCATACTGAATATGCTCACTCATTCTCTCCCAATCTTCTGGAGTAATAATGTTCTTCAGAATCAATTGAGTCTTTAGCATGTCGTTAAACATGTTGGAGAATCTTTTTCTTAAACGACCAACAAACTTAGTAAACTTCAGTTCATCTCTGAGGATTTCGGAAGATCTTCCGAGATTAAATCCTCCTTCTCCATCCATTCTAGACGGGGGGACGTTAAGTGATCTGTATAACTTTTTCTTAAAGTATTCAATATCTGTGATTTCACCAAGGTTTTGACCTCCAGGAAGAGTAGTAATTTCAGTACCACGCCCTCCTTCTCTGCGAGGGAGCCAGAAATCTTCAAGCATCGCCATGTATTTTTTATCATCACGAATTTCTCCTGTGTTTGCATCATAAACAAGTTTGTTGCGATATCTCATCATGACATCACGAAGGTATTGTTCTGCCTTCATCTTAGGCAGATTACCAACATCGATGTAGAAAATTCTACGTTCTGGTGCTCTGGACAAACGATAAATGACCAGAGAATCCTCAATCATACGGAGTTGATTGAGTGATTTAATTGCTTTGTGGAGATAGGAAAGTGTATTTCCTTTATTTCTATCTACCAATCCAGATGTGCAGTATGTAATTGCATCAGCAGCAATCTTAATACCTTGACTTGCTCCTGTCTGAATTGGGTTGCCAGAGGGATATCTTGGTTTGGGATTGTAGAGAAAATATTCCTCAATCTGAGGAAAATCATAATCCATTGGATCATTCTTCAATGGATTGAGTTTATTTAATTCCTTTTCTTTGTCTTTCTTTTGTGTGCGAACATGACGCATTTTCATCGCATCAATGTAACGCAACTCCTGAATACCCTCATGAGGATTCTTCAGATCAACAACTTTGTGATAAAAAATACGTCCATCAATATACCAATTTCTATAAATTTCATGGCATTTTTTATCAAAATCTAGAAGATCAAGAATATATTTAAATTCTGATCTAATTTTTTTCTTAATACCATCGCTGGCATTTAAGTTAGAAAGTTCAATCTCAACAGGACTATCGCTAGAGTCAGAAACAACTGCTTCATTTACAATATCTTCAATGGCACTATCACACTCTGGGTGCAATGCCATTTCACGATATCTTTTGATCAGTTCAAACTCAGTTCGATAAACACCTTCAAGGTCAACGTAAGAACCAAAAAAACCACTACTCGCAAAGTGGTCAACCCCATCCTCATTATTTTGAGGAATAGGGGAGACCGCTCCGGGAGATAGTGGTTCATTGTCCTCTATCGAGAACCCAAATAATTTTGACATTATTTAATTTACTCTAAGTTTCTACTATTTATTAACCGTTAGGACCGCCTGCTCCAGTCAACGTGAAGGTTTGAACCTGGAAGGTGACGGTAAATTCTTCGATTGTATCCGAAGAATCATAGCTCAGGTCAATCGCGCTGATTTCTGTTGGGAAAATATCCTCGAAGGTATATTCCTTAAGAACAGCGTTAGATTCACCACTGCTATCTCTACTGCTTGAAGTAGAACCTCTACCGAGTTGATAAACAGTTGCGTTTGCCATGTACGCACTTGGGTCTGTGGCACCAAGGTTGTTATCCAACTTAGCGATGCCCTGCATCCATTCTTCAAATGCATTTCTGACTGCAAAGTTTTCGTCATTAATGACGGTTACAGTCCAGGTATCAACAGTTCTGTCTCCAGCAACCTTGAAAATACGACCCCTAAATGGGACATCAATATTTGCGATTGTCGAAGCAGGCAACTGAGCTGCCTTACACATAAATCTAAAGTTGTTTGGATCCCAATCTGCTGTTGCTGCAGCATCAGGGAACGTAGTCAGTTCTACCTCGAATAGATTGGGGCGTGCGCCGCCCCCTACGAGTGCTGACTTAAACTGAGAAATAGTTTTATTTTCTCTTGAAGTTGCCATGGTTGCTATCCTCCTTTAGTTATTTAGTTCTAAGATCAAACTCGGCCAACCACTTCTTCAAAGTCAACGCCGGTTCGCGTTGCTACGAAGGTAAGTGTGACAAAGTTAATAGACTTCGCAGGCTTCAGGAAGATGTCTGCCCTGAACTCATTGTTATCAATGATATCAGGAGTGTTGTTTGTCGTATCGCAAACAACCAGGAATCCGAAGAGTCCTCTCTTCGCCTGAACATCGCGGAGATATGGTTCAACGATGTTTCTAAAGTTTGCTCTGGTCAGTTCGTCGTTGAGTTCAAAGAGTTGTGCCTCTGCTGCTTTTTGCAGTGCTTGCTCAACTGTTAAGAACAGGCGGCGAACATTGATTCTGTCGAAGGCAGATGCATAACCTAGAGCAGTCTTATCACCAAAGAGTAGAGTTCCTAATCCAGGTTGAGTGATAACAGAGTTAACTCTCTGTGGATACAGTTTGTCTCTTTGTGCTTTATTTGGATTGTAAGCAAGTTTGACAGCGTTGTTAATAATACCACGCTGTTGACCTGCTGGTGAGAACCAAGGATAAGCAACGATGGAAGTTCTAACCATCAATCCAGCAATATCACCATTACATGGGACATAGCGGAACTTGTTATTAAATCTATCAAACATGTACTTATAACCAGAATCAAACACTGCATAAGAAGAAGATTGCAGTGAACTAAAGAAGTTAATCAGGTTGTTAGTCTGTGTGTCGTCGTTGGTTACATTAACCAGGTTTGCTCTGTGTGGTCCAATGGTAGCAACACAATCCTTTCTGCTATTTGCAATAGAGATTAGTTTGTTTGCTTTTGCTTGAGACTCAAACTCAGAGTTGAAACCACCAGGACCCATGATTAGATAATCAACTGCGATTTCTTCTCTGTTGGAGAAGAGATCGTAACCACCCATAACTTTACCGAGAGCGGGACGCATTCCACCGCTGGTAGAGTAGTTTTCACCACCAGCCAAAGTGTAAGAAGTATTTCCGATTGATGCGAAAGTTACTCCTTGTGCTGCTTGGTTCCAAAGACCATCTCCTGTGGAGACTGGTACAAATGCGGTAGATTTAACACCAGAGTAAGTAGTAAATCCAGTCGCTCTAGGAGCAGTTCCATGATATGCATCGATTGCGTTGGATGGATTGCCACCAGCGTAGATGTATTCAGAGAAATCTGCGAGATAGGACTCATAGAAAATTCTCTGAGGTGCATTAACATTAGAGATAGCGTCAGATGCTTTAGAAAGACTGACGTGCTTCTCTAAGATATTTCCTTTGATACCACTGATTGTTCCAGTGTCATCAACGATTACAACGTGAGCAGCGTCATTATAACCCTGTCTGTCAGTAACGAATACGTTAGCAGTGGGTTTTGGTGCAAGTTCTTTCCAGAAGATTGTCTGATTAGTTAGACCCAAAGTCTGTTGATCATACCAGTCAACTGCACTAGTTGGAGTAACTGCAGTTGTTGCAGATCTACCTGTGTTGACGCCAGCACTATTGACATATCTCAGAGAGGATGTCGTTTTGATAGATCCAAAGGTTGTTCCTTCGGTGTAACTAATTCTAGTTTCAGTTGCTCCACCACCAACTGTTTCTACGCGAGAAACAAGTTTAACGTCGATTGTGCTATTTCCTGCACTAGCATCCGTATTGATACCGGTGATGATACCCTTAAGATATCCGTTGAATGCTGAAGTTGTTCCAAGACCAGCAATGACTGCACCCGAGAGAGCAGCGGTAACACCGCCACCAACCACAGCTCCCTGAGCAGCAGGGTTCGTGGTTCCGATACCGATGATCTGGTCCGCCATGTCATCGATCCAGCAAACTTTTAAATTGTTTGCATAGCGACCAGGATTCTTGGCAGCGTAAGTAAAGTTGGTTGCTTCAGTATAGTTGTTGATGTAGTCGTCGTAGTTCTTGATCTTAAGAGTTGTGGTGTTGGCAATTCCTACACCAGCATTTGCAGTCTTAAGTTCATCTCCATCAACTCTAACAACTTTAAGGATACCCCCATATGTTAAGTAGGACGATGCGGTCATCCAGTATTCATACTGGGCATCTGTCGAAAGAGGCTTACCGAAATATTCGATAAGTTCCTGCTCGTTAGTAACGTCGATAGGATCTTCGACGGGTCCAATTTCAAAGGGTCCTGCAATAGCACCAATGTTATCAAGAATGTTATCAACTCTTCCTACTGTTAGGTCAACCTCCCTGACTAGTACGCCAGGAGATAATTGAGGAGTTGCCATGTTTTTCTCCGTGGTCTCAGTTTATCTGAAATTATTTAGAATTATGAGCACTTTCAGTGGGGAAATGTGGCGTGAACTACCAATCTGGATAAGACCAATCAACAAATGGTGTTTTCTTTTTCCTACATTCTACAATTCTTTTGATTGTGCAGTCCTTACACTCATATGAATATGAAGATGCAACTGCTCCTCGATTTTTTCTAGTTCTATAAAATCCATCAACTAAATTTTTTGTTTCGCCACAAATTCTACATCTTCTATCTTGTAAAAGAAGATGACCAAGTTTTATCTGACCATCAAAATCCATTATGAGAGATAGTCCCACATAAATGCTCTATCGCCATACTCATCAGTAAACCATCTGTCCCCATCTTTATCAACAAAAGTGTCATCATCAAGACCATTGTTCATAAAACCAAACGGTGCCATATCTTGTTCAATTTGATTTTTCTGTTCCTCATATAATCTCTTACGAACATCCTGATCAGTCAATTCTTTAAAATAATCCATCTGGACCAACCAAGCATAAATGACGAGACACATTGCCAGGTCATCATTACACCCTTCTTCTGCTTCAAATGAGTTGCTCTTGGAAATAAACGTAGTCAGTTCTGAGATAATCTCATAATCATTGAACAATAGTTTGTCACTCTCAATCATTGCTTTAAGATTGAGTGCTCCTACTTTTTTGACAGTCTTACTCATCTTGACACCAAGTTGTGTCTTCTTACCAGAGAAACCCTGTCCGACAATCTGACCTGCTCTACCTCTCATAGAACACATCAGTAAGTTTTGATATTCTAGGTCATACTGAATAATACTTGCTACTTGATCTCCAATATCATTTACCTCACACAAGATAAATGCGTTATTATAATTCTTTGCTACATCATAGATGATGTTGGGGAACAACATTGGTTTAATATCATTGTTCCTATATTTGGCAACAACACTATGTGGAAATTGTGTAATATCAATAACAACAAAAGCAGAGTAATCCTCTCCTACTCCTCTTGCCACATCAACCGTCATCACATAGTCATGTCCTTTTATTGTTGGTTGATATACATCTAATCCAGCATTCTGTGTGATTGGTGATTCATATACCAATGACTTCAACTTACTTGGAGCAATCAGAGTATCAACAGATCCAAGGAACTCACACTCGAACTCAATTTTAAACTGTTGTTCTGAAGTGTTTGCAATGGTCTGTTCTTTCCAGAGATCATCTCTACCTGGAACCTCTGACCAATGAACATCAGTTGGTACATATTCATTCTTACTTTTCTCCGCATCATGCCACATGCGGTAGAAATGATTCATTCCGTGTGGCGTCGAGACAATAATGACTTTAGTGCTTTTACCAGAAGTAATAGTAGGATAAACAGAGGCAAAAAACGAATCAGCAATATGATTTGGAACGAATGCAAATTCGTCCAAAAACAAAATATTGAATGACATTCCTCGAACAGCTGAGGCAGATGTCGAAGCAGCCAGGATTTTGGAACCATTCTCTAACTCAATGTTACCTTTATTCCATACTAAAATACCTTGCTGCATCCATTTTGGCAAATTTTCATATGCCGTAGCAAGTCTTCCCAATAACTCTCTTGCTGTAGATGCCTTGTTAGCAAGAATACCAATATTTACGCTGTCATTAAACAGAGCATAGTGTAGAAGATAAGAAACCACAGTGGTAGATTTACCAGTCTGTCTTGGCATCTTACAGATGTTAAATCTGTTCTCGTGAAAGTTATTAATTAATTTCTCTTGGAAATGGTATGGTTTGAAAGGAACCAAACCTTCGTCAAGAGAAACAATCTTGACATATCTTTTTGCAAAATAAACTGGATCCTCTTTACATCGAACAAACTCAAGAACTTGATCTTGAGTAAACTCGATAGAGGTATTTGCTTTTTTTAGATTAGGATTACCAAGATATACATTATCAGACATAATCCAATCAACAGTTCCATGCTCTTAGGGACTTGTTGATTCTGCTATCTGGATCTCTCGCAGTTTTAGCAGAAGTCAACTTCTTCTTCATACCCCTCATTCTCGCACAAAAACTTTTTCTACGAGGGTTCCCAACTTTCTTTGAAGGTCTTTTAAGATCGCTTCCTGGGTTCTCACGTTCATACGACTTCCGCCCTTTTTCATTTAATCCTCCAGATTTGTTTTTACCCTCTTTTTTAGTCCATGCAGCAGCTTCGGTATATAGAAGAGGTTGTCCTGGAGTATAGTCAGAAACATCATAACTTCTTACTTTACCACCAGGGTATACTTTTTCTATTTCATTTTGAACATCCGCCCTGCTAGGTAATTTAACAGTTGGGAAGAACATTTGAATAGAGTACATTTTTCCTCTAAAGGTGAGGATAACCTTCACAATATTACCAGTTCTTTGTGGAATCCTCTGTGCTTCTTTTACCAAATCAGGGCAAGATTTTTTACCATGAACTGGACACTCCTCACCCTCATGTGTGTGAACACACCCTTTCTTCTCATCAATCTGTTCAACCTCTTCTTTCTTGACACAGTTTGGATATCTTTTTCCAAACATTGTCTTCATACCTTTTTTCTCATATCCTTTCCAACACTTTTCATCAAGTTCGTACTCAGTCTCTTCTTTCTTGGACTTATTACCCCAGTTAGCAGCACCAACCTTACGGCACTTTACAAGGGCACCAGAGGCATATGCTGATGGCCATACAGAATAGCGAGACTTGACTTTATGATAACAAGCATCTTTCTTACCTTCTTCAATATCAATTTGATCACCAACCTCTACATCGTTCTCTTCAAACCAACCTCTGTTTACCTCTAACGCACAGAGAACTTCACCATCAGACGACACTGGAGTCTCCTCAAGTGGTTCTAATTGTTTGATACTCTCGATTGTTCCATCTTCTTTAATAAAAGCAATATCAAGAGGAATTCTTGTTTCGGACATATGGAATGATTGCTCTGCAACTTCATCAAAGATGAAAAGCATTCCACTATTTTCTTCCAAACTCTCACGGAACATCAATCCCAGATTAAAGTCTCTGATATTACTTGGGATTTCAATGTTTAATGGAAGAGTTACAAACTCTGTGCTTTCTTTTACAGATTTCATTTTAGGTTTGTCCGTTGAAACATATGTGGGTTTTGCTGCTCCAGTCTTTTGTGGTTGACCTGGATCAGCAGCTCTCTTTCTTCTCTGAGCAGATTCTCTTTCAGACTTACTCATACTTGCTCTTTTTGCAGAAGACACACATTTAGGTGTTGACTTCTGACCTGGTTGACGAGCACAGGGTTTACCAGATACAACTTGCACCCAACCTGGTTTTCCTCCTTTAGATTTGGACTTACCAAACCAATCACGAAGACCTTCTTCGCTTACATTTCCGCCTTCGTAAACTACTTCTTCGCCCATTCCCCCGCCAGCACCACCATTACCGTTGCCACCGCCACCGTTGCTACCATTGCCATTACCATGGCCGTTTCCATTTCCGTTGCCATTGCCATTCTTTTTAGAATCACTCTCATTATCTACAGAATGACCATTTTCTTTACGGAGATATCCGGCACGACCAACCACCCTGAAACCTTTGGGAATTGGTTTACATTTTTCATCTGTATAGCAGTAATAATATCCTGCTTTACATTTTCCGTTTTTCTCTTCGTTCATTTCTTTGGTCTTCTTTTTCATAGAGTTAATGAATTTTCTATAAACCGCTGCTTCTGAAGTCTTGCCCATTTCTCTTGCTCTCTGTTCCATAGCAACTGCTGCCTGGATTTTGTGAGCATGAGATCTTGATGAATTGCGAATCTTAGAAACAGATGCTTTAGCGGTTGCAACATCCTTAAAGCCAAG
>PYIJ01157651.1_pt1 | contig 13856 bp, 14 predicted proteins | sample 3578051 | NCBI WGS metagenome assembly PYIJ01 (sample SAMN08408021, study PRJNA431606) | Marine metagenome isolate SA_KN192-05_S13_5m, whole genome shotgun... | biome: marine; feature: oceanic pelagic zone; material: water; isolation source: surface water sample, 0.2-0.8 um fraction ... | reverse complement strand
GCTGCTAAAAAAAAAGTAAAAAATAAAAATCTTTGGGAGAAACTTGATCAACTCAACTCCTCAAAAAAAATTGAATGGAGATGGGTTAAGGCCCATCAAATAGATAAATTTAATAATGAAGTTGATTTCTTAGCTCGGAGATCAGCAGAAACCTTAACTGAGTCTTCGTTTAATTAATTCAGCCGTTTCCAAGTTCTGGATTGGTCCTATAGATGAAACAGTTAAATTTGATTTAATAAAATTTTTTCTGGCCTTTTCGAGGTCTTCTAGTTGGACAGCGTCAATTTTAGAGATAAATTCTTCTGTTGTTCGAATTTTATTGTGCATTAAATAACTAGTAGCGTTAGATCTACATCTTGAAGAAATACTCTCTTCGGCTTTCAAAATACCCACTTTAAACTTTGCTTTTGTTTTTACTAATTCTTCTTCGGCAAAGCTGTTTGCATCAATATTTAACTGATCACAGAGTACTGGTATAAGTTCTTTTACTTCTTTGTGCCCAGTACCTGCATATACATAAAAAATTCCAGAGTCTGAAAAAAAATCTCCACTACTGTAAATGCTATATACTAAGCCTCTTTTCTCCCTAATTTCTTGGAAAAGCCTGGATGACATGCCTGACCCTAGAAGCGCAGAATAGACTCTAGTGGCATAATAAAGTTCGGAATGAATATCAACACTTTCAAAACCTAATAGTAATTTGATTTGTTCAAGTTTTTTTTCTTCACGGTATTCCCCACCTTTATATACTGAAGGAGGGATATAATCATCCTTACCTTGAGGTAGATTTTGAAATTTATCTTCAATTAATTTAATTATTTTATCTTCTTTAAAATTACCAGATACAGAAAAGACCATTTTTTTGGGATTGTAAAAACTTCTCATAAATCCCTCTACCTCATCTCTTGAAATAGATTTTATAATTTCGCTAGAGCCTAAAATTGATCTTCCCATAGGTTGATTTGGATAAGCTAGTTCATCAAACTTATCTGTAACAATACTATCAGGTTCATCAGCATACATGCCAATTTCTTGGAGAATAACTCCTCTTTCCTTATCTAATTCTTTTGGATCGAAAGTTGAATTTTGTAAAATATCACTAATGACATCTATGGATAAATCAATATTTTCTTTTAAACCACTCATGTAATATGCTGTGATTTCTCTCGATGTGTAAGCATTATGAGAGTTGCCAACCATTTCTACTTCATTAGCTATATCTGTTGCAGATCTATTTACTGTACCTTTGAAGGCCATATGTTCTAAAAGATGAGCTACTCCATTAATTTCTTTTCGCTCATTTCTAGCACCAACTCTATTCCACATACCTACACTTACAGTCTCTACGGTATTCACTAAATCTGTAATAAGTGTTATACCGTTATTAAGTTTATGAATGTTAGGCATGATTTTGAATATACTCCTTTAATAGTAAATAATTATTATCTAATACGATAAAATCTTCATCTCGATCAAATTTAAAGTTTTTATTATATTTGATATCATGATTTAGAGATTGTTTAATAGTCTCTTGAAATTTTACAGGATGTGCACAAGCAAGGCACATTATATTTTTCATATCTAATTTTTCGGCACATGCTACGCCAACTGCTGTATGAGGATCAATCAAAATATTATTGTTAATATACAATTTCTTTATTTGGTCTTCTACCTCCTTGGAATTGGCAAACATAGACTGAAACTTTTCAGATAATTGTGTATGTATTTTTGAGTTGAGGTTTTGAGAATGCTTATTATCAGGCATTTTTTTATATAGATCATCAAGATTTGAGGGGTCTAGAAATTCACTTAGGAGTCTTTCAAAATTACTAGAAATAGTAATATCCATGCTTGGACTATTGGTTTTGACTACTTTTAAAACTTTTAAATCATTATTTTTTATCACTCTATGAAGAATATTATTTTCATTTGTGGCAACTACTAATTCTTTCAAAGGAAAGCCCATTCTTTTTAAAATATGAGCAGAGTAAATATTTCCAAAGTTTCCAGTTGGTACTACAAAGCTATCAATATTATGATTAAGATAACTCCAAGCGTAATATATTGACTGAGGAAGAACTCGAAACCAATTAATAGAATTAACTGCTGTTAAATTATAATTTTGGTTCAAATTTTTATCATTAAAGCTTTGTTTGACTAAATATTGACAGTCGTCGAAGCTTCCATTTAGGGCAATGTTATAAACATTACTTGCTCCACTTGTTGTCATCTGTTTTCTTTGGAAGAGAGAGGTAGAGTTATGAGGGTGAAGTATGAATATTTTAATATTTTTAATACCTTTAAACGCATGTATAGCAGCAGAACCTGTATCCCCTGAGGTTGCTCCAATTATAACTAATTCTTTTTTTTGTTTTTCTAGGTAGTATTCATAAATCTTTGCCAAAAGACTCATAGCATAATCCTTAAAAGCCAACGTAGGACCATGAAAAAGATTAAGTAAATATTTATCGTCAATCGGTGAGATAGATACTATTTCATCATCAAAATTTTTATAGGCATCTTTTATAATTTCTTGAATTTCCTCATCAGAAAATAAATCAACCAAAAAGGGTTTCAAAATAAAATTTGCAACATCATAATAGTTAGATCCTTTTAAAGAGTTTATTTGATCTTTTATGAAAAAAGGTAATGACTCAGGAACAAATAAACCTCCGTCTGGAGCTAAACCATAATTAAGAACTTCTTCAGATGAATAGATTTTTATATCATTTCTTGTGCTTTTATAATTCATTTAATAAATCTGTTTCTTAAGTGTTTTGAATAATAAATAGGGTTTAAATTTTCTCCAGAAATGTTTTGTAACATTTCATCAGAAGAATACAAAGAGGCCTTTTCATGTATATTTTTATTTAGCCAATTCGTAATATTTTTTAGATTATCTGCTTCAGGTTTTTTTAAAAAATCCTCATAATATGGACAATTATATTTTATTTGAGACGACATCATGGCACCTAGAGCATATGTTGGAAAATATCCAAAAATTCCCTCATACCAATGGATGTCTTGTAAAACTCCATTGGTATCATTTGTTAAATTGATATCGAGATATTCAAGGTACATCGAATTCCACAAATTCTTTATATCTTTAAATTTTATTTTTTCATCAAATATTATTTTTTCTATCTCATATCTTATAAAAACATGAATTGGATAAGAAAACTCATCTGAGCTTACTCTTATAGGATTCAGCCTAATAGTATGATAATGATCTAAAAAAGATTTTAATAAATCATTATCACTATCAAAAATCTCAGCAAATTTAATAAAATATTCGTTTGTCTTGAATATATGATTTTCATAAAATAAAGATTGACTCTCATGAACACTTAAACTTCTTGACTGCCCCACAGGCTCATATAAGACATCGTTAGGTCTGTTTTGTTCATAAACGCCATGACCTGTTTCATGGTAAAGGGCCGCTAATGTCTCTAAGATATTGTTTTCAAATCTAGTTGTAATTCGCACATCGTTATTAGCACCTCCACAAAAAGGGTGATGTGATTGGTCTATGCGACCTTGATTAAAATCAAAATTAAGTTCTGCTAATTTTTTTTTGGTTTGATCTAAGACTTCTTTTTCAGAAATTAACAACTTATAAACATAAGGATTTTTTATTTTATCTGATGCTAAATAGTGAGGAATTATTTCTAATTTAATAATATTGAAAATTTCATCTATTTTAACTGTATTATAATCAATATCATATTTAGAAATTAAAGAGTCATAGGGAGATAATTTAGTTGCCCTTGATAATTGTGATGCTTCCTCATGAACTAAATTCAAAAGATTGTTAAATTCTTCTTCTATAAGTGATGCATCATTTTTTTGACGAGCCTCTCTCCATAGATGTTCGCATTTTAATTTTTGTTTAACAAGTTTTGCTTTTAAAATTGAGTCAACTGAATTTTCTCTTAAAATGATATCATTCATTAAATTTAGATTTTTTTTATCTAAATCTGATAATTTTAAATTTTCAACTTTAGATAATTGTTCTAATAGTTGAGGATCTCTAAAAATCCTATCAGTAAAATCTGATAAAATGGACATTTGTTCAGTCCTAGAATGAACGCTATTTATGGGTAAATTAGTAGCATTATCCCAAAAAAGAATTCCACTAATATCATTTAGGACGTAATAATTTTTGAAATATTGTTTTAATTTATCCATTTTTCTTTCTTATAATTAATAACATTACAATACTCGACAAACTTAATAAAAACCAAGTTATTGCATAATTTAAATGATTATTTCTCAAATAGGCCGAAGGGTTAATATCAAATTTAATAAGTGGTTCTAGTAATACAAAATAATATTGTGAAATGAACTCTTCATCAAAAAATAATTGTAAATCATTTTTATTGACTGAAAACCAAACATTGTTTTCCAAATCATTTTTGGGAACAAAAAAAGGTTTTTGAGAATTAAAATATCTAATGTAGGTACGAACATCATTAATTTCGTGAAATGAATTAATTAAACTTGATATAAAGTTATTTTCTTTATCTGGGACCCATCCTAAATTTATGACACTAAACACTTTGCCTTCTAGTTTTATTGGTAATAAAGCATGGTAGCCAATTTTATTTCGAAGCGTTTTAGATTCAATAAATATTGGTTTATTAATTATATAAAATTTATTATCTAACAAAACTGAAGTGAGCTCCTCATAGTTTTTATTTTCATTAAAGTATTTAGGATTTTCAATTGATGAGTCTATATTTTTAATTAAATCTGTTTTCCAATTTAAACGATATAGCTGCCATACTCCTAAGGTGAAAGTAAGTGTTGCAATAAAAAGAAACATCAAAGTAATAGATTTGTGTCTCATTTTTTAATTATATTTGAATAAATATTTAATAAATAGCAGAGAAAGAATTATCTTCCCCACCAATAGATAGCAATGTACAAGAAAAGCCATACTACATCAACAAAGTGCCAGTACCAAGCAGCTGCTTCAAAACCAAAATGTCTTTCGGAAGTAAGATGACCTTTCCTAGCTCTCATCAAGCAAACAAGCAGAAAGAGAGTGCCTACAAGAACATGGAAGCCATGAAAACCAGTAGCCATGTAAAAAGTTGATGGATAGATACCGTCAGTGAAACCAAAATGAGCGTGCTGATATTCATATACCTGTAAACAAGTAAAGATGGCACCTAAGAATACAGTTAAATATAGACCTTGAAGTGCTTCATCATTGTGGCCTTCTCGAACTGCATGATGAGCCCAAGTACAAGTAGTGCCTGAGAGTAAAAGTATTAATGTATTTAAATAAGGAATGTCAAGAGGGTCAAAAGTTTCTATTCCTTCTGGAGGCCAAATTCCAATCCCAAGAGTTCCAGAAAAGACATCCTTATAATCTTCAATAAAAGCCTTAGGTAAGAGGCTAGCATCAAAAAAAGCCCAAAAGAATGCAACAAAAAACATTACTTCTGATGTTATGAATAAAGCCATTCCCCAACGAAGACCTATTTCGGTAATTGAATTATGTACTTTAAGGAAAGTGCTCTCTTTAATTATATCTCTCCACCACATAAACATAGTAAAAAAAATTAGTACAAAACCTACTATCAAAGGCCACCACATCCCATAGTGCATATACAGGATAGCGCCTGAAACTAAAAATAAGGCTGAAAAGGCTCCAACCAATGGCCAAGGACTGGGGTTAACCAAATGATATTGATGTTTTTTTTCTGAGTCTTTAAATACCAAATCAACCATTTAGGCTATTTTCATTCTTTTTTTTCAAAAAAGGTATATGACAAAGTGACATTCTTTACCCTTCTAGCCTCAGGATCGTCGAGTATTAAGGGGTCAATATAAAAAGTTACAGGAAATTCAACTGTCTCATTTGGAAGAATTGTTTGATCTAAAAAGCAGAAACATTCAATTTTCATTAAATATGGTCCTATTTTTGGCGGTAATACATTAAATATAGAAGTACCTGTTGTTTCTAATGATGTGTTGTTTTTAGCTTTAAAGACAACATCATACTTAATAGCTTCCGATATTTTCATTCTATCAGGTGCTTCAAAAACCCAATCTAAATTATCGTCAACCTGTGAAGTAAATATTACATTGAAATTTAGCTGTGGCTTAGAAATATTAGTTCCAGCCTCTAATGTATTAGATTGTTCGTTAAATCCTTGAAAGCCAGTTAGATTACAAAAAATTTTATATAAAGGAACAGAAAAATAAACCAGTCCAGACATAAAAATTAAAACAAATATTAGTACAGCTACTGTTTTAGATTTATTGTTAAGAGTCAAATACCTAATTTAATTCTCATAATAGTAATGAAATAAAAAGCTACTACAAAACAACATAGAATAAATAAAATTAAATAATTTTTTTTCTTTTTATTCATTAAATATAATTATCAATTACAGCGACTAAGAAGATTAAAAACAAATATATAATAGAATATCCAAATAATTTGATAGAGTCTTTTTTTAAATTTTTAGAAATATTAAGTTGATAAAGTTTTAATATAAAAATTCCATTTAAAATATTTGATGTCAAAAAGAAAAACCATCCAGATAAACTAAAAAAGAATAAGGAGTTTACTGAAAATACCATCAAGGCAGTATAAATATTCATCATTAATATAGTCTTTTTTACTCCGTGCTTGACTGGATACATAGGAACCTCAGCCTTGGAGTAATCTTGATTTCGATAAATAGCAAGCGCCCATGAGTGGGGCGGAGTCCAAAGAAAGATAATCAAACATAAAACAATGGGATACAAAATCATATCATTAGAAATACTTATCCAAGCTATGACCGGTGGAAGTGCCCCTGCCAAACCTCCAATAACTATATTTTGGGCAGTTCGATGTTTTAAAACCATGGTGTAAAAAACTGAATAGTAGAAAATTGTAAATGCTAATAACAGTGCCGCTTGGATATTAGTGAAGAAAAACAATGCAACGACCGACATAAATGAAAAAACAAGTCCTATGGCCAAAGCAGTATTAGCTGAGATATTACCAGATGGAATTGGTCTAAATTTTGTTCTTTCCATTTTGGAGTCAATGATTCTATCATGCCACATGTTGAGAATAGCGGACCCCGACGCTCCAATGGCAATTAGTAATAATGAAATACCTTTAATAAAAAGGGTCTTATCGGATGGTGCAATTAGCATTGAACATAATGCAGTAAATATTACTAAAGAAATTACACCTGGCTTAATTAAAACATATACCTGTTTAAAAAATTTGGTTAAAGAGGAAAATAAAATACCAAGATTACTCGGATAAATATTTTCTTGTTGATTTTTATTTAAAGACAATTTTAGTCTTTTACTTCGGGTAGTGTTTCAAATTGATGGTAAGGCGGAGGTGATGGTAATGTCCATTCTAAAGTTTTGGCACCCTCTCCCCATGGATTAGCTTCGGCTTTCTTTCCTTTGAAAAGAGCAAAAGTCATTACTATCAAAAATAAAATAAAAGACCCAAATGATAAATACGAACCTATAGATGATATTGCATTCCATCCAGCATATGCATCTGGATAGTCAGGAATTCTTCTTGGCATTCCAGCTAAACCTAAAAAATGTTGAGGGAAGAAAGTTAAGTTTACTCCTAAGAAAAATAACCAAAAGTGTAATTTCCCAAAAAATTCAGAGTATTCCTTGCCTGTCATTTTACTGAACCAATAGTACATGCCCGCAAATATTCCAAATACTGCACCCATGCTTAATACATAATGGAAGTGAGCTACTACATAATAGGTATCATGTAAAACAACATCTACTCCAGCATTAGCAAGAATAACTCCTGTTACTCCACCAAGTGTGAATAAAAAAATAAAACCCAAGGCGAATAACATAGGTGTAGTAAATGTAATAGAGCCTCCCCACATAGTAGCAATCCAACTAAATATTTTAACCCCAGTTGGTACAGCTATTACTATAGTGGCTAACATAAAATAAGCTCTAACGTTGGCACTAAAACCTACTGTGTACATATGGTGTGCCCATACTACGAAACCAATAAATCCAATGGCAACCATTGCATATGCCATTCCAAGGTAACCAAATACAGGTTTCTTAGAAAAAGTAGAGACAATGTGGGATACAATACCAAAAGCCGGTAATATCATGATGTAAACCTCGGGATGACCGAAAAACCAAAAAAGATGTTGAAATAAAACTGGATCACCGCCGCCTGCTGGATCAAAGAAGGTAGTACCAAAGTTTCTATCAGTTAAGAGCATAGTGATAGCGCCTCCTAAAACTGGAACAGCCAGTAATAATAAAAATGCTGTCACCAACATTGCCCAAGCAAACAAGGGCATTTTATGAAGTGTCATACCTGGAACTCTCATATTTAATATTGTCGTAATAAAATTCACAGCTCCAAGAATTGAAGATGCTCCAGCTAAGTGTAAAGAGAATATTGCCATATCTACAGCAGGAGAACTGTGACCAGTAATTGAACTTAGAGGAGGATAGATAGTCCATCCTGTTCCGGCACCAGTTCCAACAAACATTGAACCTACAATTAAAAGCAAAGAGGGAATCAGTAGCCAAAAACTAATATTGTTTAATCTAGGAAATGCCATATCAGGAGCACCTATCATTAAAGGTACAAACCAGTTTCCAAAACCACCAATTAGAGCTGGCATTACTACAAAGAAAATCATTAAGAGACCATGGGCTGAAATAATTACATTCCACATTTGTCCATCTGCAACAACATCCATTCCAGGATCGGCTAGTTCCATTCTCATGATTACAGAAAGAGCGCCTCCAATCACACCTGCTACAATGGCATAAATAAAATAAAGTGTCCCAATATCTTTATGGTTGGTAGAAAAAAACCATCTTACAAAAAAACCTGGTTTATGGTCATGGTGATCATCTGTTGATGTTGTGCTGACACTCATAATTTATTCTCCTCTAGTTCGATAATTTTATTCTCTGAAATAATGATTTCTTCATCTTCAGAAGATTTGTTTAAGTTAATATTTTCATTAATAGCATAATTATTTTTAGCTTCATTTACCCATGCCATGAATTCATTTTCTGGTAAAACTTTTACAACCACAGGCATAAAACCATGGCCTCTTCCACAAATTTCAGAACATTGTCCTCTATAAGTACCAGGTTCTCTAACGTTGACCCATGTTTCGTTGAGTCTGCCAGGGACTGCATCGGTTTTGATACCCATTGATGGCACTGCCCAACTATGAAGTACATCTCCTGCTGAAATTAAAATTTGAACATTTTTATTTGCAGGAATAACAAGAGGATTATCAACAGTAAGTAGTCTTAAATCACCTTGTTGTAAGTCTTCATCTTCGACCATATAACTTTCAAAATAAAAATCTCCATGATCTGGATATTCATATTCCCAATACCACTGGTGACCAATAACTTTAACTGTCATATCGTAAGAGTCACTTTTTTCTTGTTCATAAAGAAGTTTAAAGGATGGAATAGCAATGACTACTAGTATAACTACTGGAATAGCGGTCCACAAAACTTCTATGATCGTGTTGTGCGTTGTAGTAGATGGAATAGGATTTCTTTTAGCACTAAAACGAAAAGATACATAAAAAAGTAAAAAAAGAACAAATAGAGTAACTACAGTCATAACAATGAGAATGCCATCATGAAGTGTAACGACCTTTTGCATTAAATCTGTAGCCGGATTTTGAAAACTTAGTTGCCAGTCTGTTGCAACAGCGTAAAGATTTGAGGTTAAAAAAACAAATATGACTGTAAATAGTGATTTCATGAAATTCATATTAGTTATCTTTTTAAGTCAGTATATTGACAGGTTGTCGCTAAAATTGGCTATTTTTATGAAAAATAATGAAATGTAAGACTCAGTGCGGCAATAACAGCAGTATCTGCTTTTAATATTCTCTGACCTAAACTAACATTAATACAATTCATACTATTTTTAAATATTAAGGCTCGTTCACTATCTTCAAAACCTCCCTCGGGGCCAATAATTACAAGTATATTTTTCTTACTTTTGAAAGGAATAATGTCATTTATCTTACTTCCTATTAAGTTTTCATCAAAAATTAGTACATTGCTCTTTGATAATAATTCAATTCTATTTTCAATTTTCTCTAAAGAGCTGATATGAGGTATCGAGGTTCTTCCACATTGCTGTGCTGCACCTATAGCGTAATGTTCGAATTTGTTTTGATTAATTCTTTTAATAACAGTTCTCCTAAAAGACGTTGGATATATATTTTGAATTCCTAATTCTGTAGACTGTCTAACTACTGACTCACTATTGAGATATTTGATAGGGGAAAATAAAAGATTAATATCTGGATTAGGCATAGAAGATGAAGTTCTTTTAACAACCTCGGCAGAAACTGCATTTTTTTTTATCTTTTTGATTATTGCTAGCCATTCTCCACTATTTTGGTTAAATAATGTGATTTCATCGCCAATATTTAATCGCATAACCCTAATAAGATGGATATAGTACTTTTCTTCTAAATCATAAGTGCTACCTTTGCTTAAAATTGAATTACAATAAACTCTTTTCATGAATGATATAAAACAAGATAATTTAATTTTTCATATTTTTCCATCATTTACGCATCCTTACATCTCTTTAATGAGGTTGGACAGGCCTACAGGTTACTTGCTTCTTTTCTATCCAATAAGCTTTGCTTTAGCATCTCACAACCTGATTAATTTTTTTTTATTAAAATATTTTTTTTTGTTTTTTATTGGTTCAATAGTTATGAGATCTGCGGGATGTATCATTAATGATATTTTAGACATAAATATTGATAAAAAGGTTGAAAGAACAAAATCTAGACCTCTGGCTTCTTCTCGACTATCAGTTACTAATGCTTATCTAGTCCTTGCAATACTTCTTGCAATTGGTTTCTTAATTTTGATTAGTCTAAATATCCAGTCTATCGTTTTAGGATTAATAATTATGCCTTTGGTTATTTTTTACCCCCTTGCAAAAAGATATTTTGTCTTGCCTCAATTTATATTAGCCATTACTTATAATTGGGGCTGTTTAATAGGTTGGACCACAATTAATTCTCCTTACAGCTTTGGAAATATATTTTTACTCTATTTATCTTTAGTAATTTGGACTCTCATATATGACACTATCTATGCAGTGCAGGATGAAGGTGATGATAAAAAAATGAACTTATACTCAAGCGCAATCCTGTTTGGTTCAATGAGGATTAAAATTTTAAATATTCTTGTAATTATTCAATACTCTTTATTGCTAATTTATGGATCTAAAATGGATTTTGAGAGTATTTTTTATATCGGTATAATCATTATACTTCTTTTAAATCTTACAGATATAAATTTACTATGGAAGAATCATAAAGAAAAATCAGGTCAATATTTTAAAAGAAATAACTATTACGGATTTTTGATACTATTAAGTATAATGTTAGGTACCCAACTTAATGTCTGATACACGTAAACATTTCATAAGAATTTCGAAGCTATTTTTAGATTATAAATCTAGGATGTTTATAGCAATTTTATGCATGATAATTGCTGCATTGTGCACAGGTTTTCACGCCTGGTTAGTAAAGCCTGCTTTAGATCAGGTTTTAATCAATTCTGATAGATTTTATTTATATTTCATTCCTATTGCTATTTTAGTAACAGGTATTATTAAAGGTCTAGCTGGATACATACAGGTTGTGTCCTTGCAATTTATGAGTCATCGCATAATTGAAAAACTTCGAAAAGATGTTTTCAACAATATTATAAATCTTCATTATGGTTTTTTTGTTCAAAATAAAACTGGCTCTCTTGTTACTAGAATAACAACTGATACTTATTATCTAAGCGGTGCAATGGCAAACACCTATACTGCTCTTATTAAAGACTCTTTAACTTTAATTGTTTTAGTTGGAAATATGTTTTACCAAAATTGGAAACTTGCATGTATTTCAATTATTGTATTTCCTTTAGCTATTATACCTGTGAGGGTTTTGGGTAAAAAAATTAGAAATATTACAAAGAATTTACAACATCAAATTGGAAATTTGGCATCCAATCTAGAGGAAATTTTTAAAGGAATTAAAAATGTAAAATCATTTAATGCAGAAAATTTCGAGATTAAAAGAGTAAATAAGGAAATAATTCATGCAAGAGAACTTAATTATAAACAAGAAAAAGTTTTAGCGAGGTCTAGACCTTTCACTGAAACCTTAGGTTCAATGGCAGCAGGCCTTGCCATTTTTGGAGGCGGCATGTTGGTTATTAATGACAATATGACTGCAGGACAACTTATGAGTTTTTTGGTGAGCTTAATGCTTGCTTATGCACCTCTAAAGAACCTTATTAATGTAAATGTTTTATTACAGAGTGGACTTGGCGCTGCCTCTAGAATATTTGATTTCATAGATATGAAAAATGATACAATAAGGGCAATAAATATATTAACAATTTTGAAAAGATTGTTTTTAATAGAGTAAAATTTAGTTACTCAAACTCTGAGAAAATAATCTTAGACAATATTAGTTTATCCTTTGAAAAAAATAAAAAGATAGCCTTGGTTGGCCCTTCAGGATCAGGTAAGTCAACACTTATAGCATTAATGATAAGACTATTCGACAACCAAGATGGGGAAATTTTTATGAATAACCTTAATATTAGAGATTTAAATCTTAAAAATTTGAGAGATAAATTTAGTTTAGTCACTCAAGAAACTGTGCTTTTTGATGGATCTATTTATGAAAATATTAAATATAATTCAAAGTCTTCTCATAAAGATGTCTTAAGGGCAGTTAAATTATCCTGTGTTGAAGAATTTACAGAGAACCTTCCAAAAAAACTTCATACCAACATTGGTGAAAATGGAATTAAATTATCTGGTGGACAAAGGCAAAGAATAGCAATTGCTAGAGCAATTGCTCAAAAAAAAGAAGTAATATTACTCGATGAACCAACATCGAATTTGGATTTAAAGACCGAGTCAGATTTGTTTAAAAATTTATCTAAAATTAAAAATATTACTTTAATTGTTGTAGCTCACCGATTAAGTACAATAAAAAATTTCAATGAAATCTATTTTCTTGAGTCGGGAAAGGTTTTAGAAAAAGGCTCTCATCGATCTTTAATATCTAAAAAGAGCTATTACTATAATCTTTATCAAAAACAAATACAAAAAAATGCTTAAAAAATTATCTAAGAATAAGTTTTTTTTAAATTTTTTTGCAAGTTTAGTTTTTATTATTTTATGGTTAATAAAAAATACCAGTAATTGGAAGGGTATTAATGAAAACATAATACAAGAAGAGCTTAAAAATAGTAAATCAGTTTTGGTTTTAATATGGCACAATCAATTAATGGGTTCGACTTTTAGTTGGAAATTCAAACCTAAGTTAAGACCTATCGCAACATCACATAGAGATGGCCAACTAAGCATATTAGTCCAAAGAAAATTTGGTTTGGATCCCCTACTCAGAGAAAAGGATAAGCCCACCGCTCTTATAAAAGATATTTCTCAAGCAACTAAAAATGGTGATTGTATATATATAACACCCGATGCACCTCATGGACCTAGATATAAAATCAATACTAATATTTATAAATTAGCGTTGAAATACAATATGAAAGTTGTTTTTCTGACTTTTAAAACAAATAAATTTTTTAAATTAAATAATTGGGACAAATTAAAAATACCACTACCTTTTAGTAAGGGAGTCTTCTTATGGGGGAAAAATATTCTTGACCCTAAAGACTTTCAAGATGAAATTGAATTCAATAATAGTATTACCCTAGAACTTAATAATAATAAAAAAATAATAAATGATTATATTTAGCTATAACCTAGCTCTACTTTTAATATATCCAATTATTGCCTTTATTGG
>PYIJ01416637.1_pt1 | contig 13880 bp, 2 predicted proteins | sample 3578051 | NCBI WGS metagenome assembly PYIJ01 (sample SAMN08408021, study PRJNA431606) | Marine metagenome isolate SA_KN192-05_S13_5m, whole genome shotgun... | biome: marine; feature: oceanic pelagic zone; material: water; isolation source: surface water sample, 0.2-0.8 um fraction ... | reverse complement strand
TACAATTATTTCAGCACTAGGAGCCAATCAATTATCGGCTTCAGGGACTGTTGTAACAAGCACATCAACTGCCACAACAACAAACACATCAACAGGATCAGCAGTGTCAGGCTCTACTACAACAGGTTCCGGTTCAAGTTCAAGCACCGGCAGTAGTGGATCAGGATACTAATGGCTGACAATCCAACAAACGCATTAACCAACAACGAAGTTGTCAAACAGGGCGACAACGAATACAGAAGAACTGTACAGCATCTTCCAGCATTCTATAGAACAGATTCAAATCAAAGATTTTTATCAAGCACAATAGATCCATTGGTACAAAAAGGATCTCTTGAAAGGCTAGATGGATTTATTGGAAGGCAAGACTCATACACCAGGGACATAGATGACAGATACTTGGATGCCACTAGCAGAGAGAGAACAGCATATCAGCTGGAGCCAGCAGTAACATACACTGACAGAGACACAACTTCAATCAATCCTGAGGACCAAGTGAAGTTTACAGGAACTTATGATGACTACATAAACCAAATCAAATATTTTGGTGGAAAGATAGACAATCATGACAGGCTAAACAAAGAGACTGTATACAGCTGGAACCCTGCGATAGATTATGACAAGCTAATCAATTATAGAGAATACTACTGGATATCAGAAGGTGTTAATGCCATTGAGATTGATTCTGTTGGTACATCAGCAGTTGCTGAATACGATGCCAGTAATTGGCCATTGGACGGAAGTTCTGCAAGGGCGTGGAAGTTTGGCCATAGACCAGATGAAAGAAATCCAATACTAAAGCTATACAGAGGTAACACTTACAAGTTTAACGTAAATGCTAAAGGTCATCCTTTCTATATCATGACCGAACCATACAAAGCTCAGGTTGCCGAGGATGGTTCAACATCTACACTCTATTCAACAGGAGTAACAAACAATGGTGCTGACTATGGCACGGTCACATTCACTGTGCCATTAACTGGCACGCCAGACACTTTGTACTATCAGTGTGGCAATCATGACGCCATGTATGGAATATTACAAATTAGAGATGTCACAACACTTGCTAACATTGATCCTGAGAATGACATTGTAGGTACAAAGAATTATAGCCTAAGGACAGTCAATCTGTCAAATGGCATGAAAATTAAATTTACTACTGACAAATTAGACACAGGTTCAAGTTTTATAGGAAATGAGTATTACGTTGAAGGCGTAGGCGAATCCATAACTTTGACCAACACACAAAATCTTATTACCCCAGGCAGTTACGCAACAGAAAGCACAATACCTTATGATTCAGTTGAGTACGACACAAGGCCCTACGCTTTGGCATACTACACACCGGTCACGCAAGATTACATAACAATTAAGAGAGACTCTAGAGATCAAAACGCATGGTCCAGATACAACAGATGGTTCCATAGATCAGTCATAGAGGAGGTAGCTAGGATTAATGGTTACACCGCAACACTTGATGAAAAAGATAGAGCCAAAAGGCCTATTATTGAATTTGACTCGGGTCTCGCACTTTACAATCACGGTACAGTCGCGAAAACATCTGTAACGGTCTATGACACAGTCACAAAGGACGCATTCAGTGATGTTGTGTTGCAATCAGGTTACATCATAGATGGAATTAGCCTGGCTGAAGGCATGAGAGTAATTTTTGCCGCTGACACCGATCCAACAGTCAACGGTAGAATATACAAAGTTAGTTTTGCGGCGACTGAGGACAGCACTGCTGTTATATCCCTTACACAAGAAGCAGATGGTGTTCCCGCAGACAAGGAAAGTGTGTTCATTGAATTTGGTACTACAAACCAAGGCAAGACTTTTTACTACGATGCCGCAACAACCTCATGGAAGGAAGCACAACAAAAAACTGGCGTCAATCAACAGCCTCTATTTGGAATGTGGGACAACAATCATGTTAGCTTTGATGACGCTACAACTTATCCTAATTCGAGTTTTGAAGGTGCTAAGGTCTTTGAATTTGCAACTTCAGACACAGCAACCAAAGACACAGTCCTTGGCATAAAAGTAAAATACAAAACAGTAAACAACGTTGGTGACATTGTCTTTGATTCGGATCATACATCTGGCACGTTCACTTACAAAAGTGGCACAACCACTGTAACAAAAAATTTAGCAGAAGGACACTTACACTACACAACTAGTAGGGAAACGCATAATTCAAGAAGTGCCTGGATCAAGAGAACCAATGAGAGTAAACAACGTGTGATTAGAACTTTCTTTGCTGACAGCACAGAAAAACAATTATTCCCTATTGATTTCTTTAAAGATTCAGCGGATCTAACTGATTTAGAAGTCAGTGTTTCCGTAAACGGTTCTAGGAAAACTCTTACAACAGATTACACGCTTGTGGACGGAACAACAAACAAATATGTAAAGTTCGTTAAAGAATTATCAGTAAATGATCAAGTAAGGATAGCCGGTTACAGCAGTGCAGACAAAGTAGATGGCAAAGGAATATATGAGTTGCCCGACAACCTTGCAACCAATAGTTTGAACAAACAGTTGGGAACATTCACGTTTGGACAGGTGCTTGGGCATGTCAGAGACATCCTTGACAAGAATCAGGATGTCACTGGTGCAATTCCTGGTACGTCAAATTTAAGAGACAAGCCGGATGCAAGACTAAAGGGCGGAAGTATACAACAGCACGAAGCAACGTTGTTGCCCGCAGTATTTGGACTTATAGATCAAGACAGTAACGCCATTAGGGCAATAGAATATGCAAGTCTCGAATACGAGAAATGGTACAACGCATTCTTGACACACGCAGTTGGCACAGCGTATGAAGGCATAGCGGCCGACAGAGTTGATGAGATAGTTTCAGCGATAACTCCCGGAAGAAACAGCACTTTCCCATTCTACTACGAAGACATGATTGGGTGGGGAGAAAATGTTTCCACGAGGACTTATACTGTGCTTGGTGAAGACCAAACAGAGTACGCCCTGGATTCACAACATGATATCACAACCACTAGCAATAGAGCAGTGTACGTTTACCTAAACGGTGCCCAGTTGCTGTTAGGGACAGACTACACTTTCAGCACCACAGATGATAGTGTGACAATAAGTGCCACACTTGCTGAAGGCGACAAGGTTGTTATCAAAGATTACGCAGACACCACAGGCAGTTTCTTGCCACCATCACCAACTAAACTTGGAATGTATCCTAAGTTCAAGCCCGAATCGTTCACTGATACAACTTACATTACAGATACCACGGTGATTAGAAGACACGACGGGTCAATTATAAAAGCGTATGGTGATGAGAGAGATGATTTAATACTAGAACTAGAAAAAAGGATATACAACAATATTAAAACTTCATATGATAGTAGTCTTTTAGACATCAGTGACGTAATGCCAAGTGCATTTACTGGCACGGATTACACACTACAAGAAATAAATGATGTAATGGCAACTGATTTCTACACATGGTCAGGACGTAACAATGTGCAGTATATCAACAACAGTGCTTTCAGTGAAGGTAGTCCATTCACTTACAACTATGCTAGAAGCACAGACAGATTGAACAATGAAAGCCTTCCAGGTTATTGGCGAGGCATTTACAAATATTTTTATGACACAGACGCTCCTCATATCAGACCATGGGAGATGTTAGGTCATTCCGAAAAGCCAACAGATTGGGAGACACTGTATGGTCCAGCGCCATACACATCGGCCAACGATGTCTTGTGGGACGCAATAGCAACCGCTGTGGGAAGATATGGGAAACCTGCAATAAAGACTTATCTACCAGTTGACGCTTCAGGAAATCTTTTAGATCCTCTAGCGGCTGGTTTAGTTGCAAATTTTGACGTGCCAGGCAGGCAGGCTTCATGGAAGTTTGGAGACCATGGTCCGGCAGAAACGGCGTGGAGAAGGTCAAGTTCATATCCATATTCAGTTCTTAAAACACTGGCACTTACTTTACCAGCTAAATTTTTTACACAATTTTTTGATGTTTCAAGATTGACAACAAACATATCTGGCAATCAGATTTACAAAGACACAGGAATCAGAAATGTATTAGAAACTGCAAAATATCACCTTGAAACTATCACCAACAATAACACAGGTGTAACAACAAGATATCTTACTTCAGGCTACCAAACATTTGTTGTAAATTATTTGGTTTCACGTGACCTAGATGCGAAAACATTCTATTATGACAAGATGAAAAATTTAGATGTGCAGTTAGCATACAAGTTGGGTGGGTTTACAGACAAGGACAACTTAAAAGTTTTAACGGACTCTGTTTCGCCAGGATCAGTTGCTGGATCTAAATTTATCCCGGATGAAAACTACAAGATACTTTTCAGAACTTCAAATCCTGTTGAGAGTTTTCAATACTCTGGTGTATTGATTGAGAAAAACACAGACACAACCACTGATGGATCAACACTGTTGGGTGGATATAAAATTTTAGGTTACTCAACTACAAAACCATATTTCAAATTCAACTATCCTGTTAAGACATCTAACCATACCGCTGTTTCCGTAGAAGGTTCTCAACAGATAAAACAATACAATACATTCCAAGAGCTCACGCAGACCATACCTTATGGTTATGTGTTTAATACAATACAGGACGTAGCAGACTTCCTGTTTGGATATGGACACTGGTTGGAGTCACAAGGATTTAAATTTAACAAATATTCTAGAGAATTAAAAGAGACATTGAACTGGGCGAATGCTGTAAGAGAATTTTTATTCTGGACAACACAAGATTGGGCACCGGGATCAGCAGTTACAGTATCTCCAGGCGCTGATGGCTTTGAACTAGACACTAACAACACCATAGTTGGACGGCTAAGAAATCTTGCAGGTGACTACTCACTACTAGATGCAGGCGGTAGAAAAATAGATATAAAAGAAATATCAACAAAAAGAATAGGCAAAACATTTGATCTTGGAATCAAGTCTACTGACACCGGGCTTTACAATGTAGCCCTTAACACAGTGCAAAAAGAACACATTCTTTTATTTGACAACACGACGGTGTTCTCAGACATAATATATGAGCCATTCACTGGTTTTCGACAGCAGAGACTTAAATTAGTTGGTTGGAAAACTGGAGGATGGAATGGTGACTACTACGCTCCAGGCTTTGTATTTGATTCTGCCCAGGTCTCATACTGGTCTGCAAATACAGATTACAGGATAGGTGACACAGTAGAGTATCAAGGAAAATTTTACGTTGCAAAAAACAATCATAGTTCTACAAATAAATTTGTAAGCACAAATTGGACTTTGAAGGCAGACAAGCCAGCACCTCAACTTATACCAAACTTTGACTACAAGATACAACAATTTAAGGATTTTTACAGTCTTGAGTCTAACAACTTCGATGAGTCACAACAAAGATTGGCTCAGAGACTAATTGGTTACCAACCGAGAGACTATCTTGAAAATTTATTTGTTAACGATGTTTCTCAGTACAAGTTTTATCAAGGATACATCAGAGAGAAAGGAACAAAAAACGCAATAGACAGGATTCTGAAGGCACAATACGAAGGAGAGAACATTAATCTTGACTTGTATCCAGAATGGATGATAAGAACTGGTAAGTTTGGAAACACGGATTCTATAGAAAACGTTCAAGTGATCCTTGAAGACAGCAAAGCTAGAGCTAATCCACAGAGTATCGAATTTTTCAATACCACAAACGAAACAAAACAATTTAATAGATCGCTTTACGTATCTAAAAGTGATTTATATTACAGTCCGATAGATTACGATGCTACTACAACATTTAAAAGATTAGATTACTCCAAAGAAGGTGTCGACAGAGATAATGCACAGATATTTAAAACTGCAGGATATCCTCAACTTAATCAAGTACAATTCACAGCCTATGATGTGGCAGATCTATTACTGTTGGACATGAACAGCATCACAGCAAACGATCTTATATGGGTTGCAAATAAAAGCAACAAAGATTGGGACGTTTTTAGACTTACCAACGCTAAAATAAAAATTTTACAATTAAGGGCAATCAATGACGAGAGCCAACTAGAAATAACTTTCACAGACTCTCATAATCTATCTGCCGCAACTCCAACTGCACTCGCCGACTACTTTGGCATCGCTAACAGTGAAGAGCTTTCTTTGAATGGTGTGTATCAGGTATCAAGCGTACCCGCACATAACACCGTGATAGTTGATTACACTGGTGCCACAGGATTTATACCAGCGTTGGAGGATGGTTCAACAGCAGACACTTATGGAAACATCTATAAATTTGTTTCTGTGAGATTGAGTTCGATGGACAATGTAAACAATCTTTTAAATTTTGATGAGTACAATGACAAAAATGACGCTATATCTCGACCTGGTGACAAAGTATTTTCTGATGCAGATAGTTCTGGATTATGGCGTGTGTACGAAAAGCAAGATCCTTACACAACAAAAACAATAAAGTCAGCGGACACTTCAACATCAAACCAAGAATTTGGAACTAGAATAGTGGCGAGAAATGACGGAAGAAGTCTCGTTATCTCAGCACCAGCAAAGTCGCAGGGAGAAGTAAGTTTCCTTTTCCGTTCAACGGTAGAAGCAGGCACCCTTTTCCAGACACAGTCAACAGTGACAATGACAGAGAATGATGACGCTACTAGTAAATTAGGATTTTCATTGTCAATGAGCACAGATGAAAATTTTGTAGTTGCAGGTGCACCATTTACAAACACCATTAGTTCCGACGGTAGCACAAGGTACACTGACAACGGATTGGTAAAGATATATCTATGGAATCCAAACACTTTTGCATATTCAATTCTTAACACAATTACGCCTCCAGAAGATGGCTCAACAACAGATTCTAGTCAAGCACAAAGATTTGGACAATCACATAAAATATCAGAACCCGGAGACGCATCCGGCAGGAGTACACCAACCAAATATCTATTCGTAGGTGCACCTGGATACGACAACAACACAGGACGTGTGTACATGTATGAATGGGGCATTGGTGCAGATGGATCTACGTACGACACTTGGACACAGAATTTGACACTAGAAAGTGCGGATCCAGGCAGGGGCAAAAGATTTGGATATCACTTGGAAGCCAATGACAATGGAGACATATTAGCAGTAAGCTCAATTGCTATTGGACAGGCTGGAAAAGTTGAAATTTACATTAGAAATTCACAGGCAAACGACGGTAGCACGGATCACGGGTTTGCTTTAGCACAAACACTTACAGGGGCAAGTGCTGATGGCTCATCACTTAACACAGCATTTGGAGAAGCAATATCAATGAGCAAGGACGGAACTACACTTATAGTCGGCGCTCCTGGCGTCGATGGCACATCTGATTCAACGACACAGCCAGATGCAGGAGCGGTGTACTACTACAAATGGAACGCAGACGGTTCAACAAACACATACACTTTACAGCAGACAATAGCGGCACCTGAAACACAAACAAACATGAAGTTTGGATCAACACTAGACATTAACGATTCAGCAACACGATTGGTCATAGGCGCTGAAATGACTGCTACACCGAGAGAAATGAAAATTGATTCAGGTGAGACTACATTCGATTTACAGGACACAACAATATCAGACTTCAATATAGGATCCGGAGCGGCATACACGGCCACTATGTACAATTCTAAATTTGTTATAGATGACAAATTAATAAGTGAAAACGTATCAGAAAATGATGATTTTGGAAAAGGCGTGTGTGTAATAGATAACAGTGTATTTGTTGGTTCGCCAAAAGATGATGCCAATACTAGCTTGACTGACGATGGATCAGTGGCGGTTTTTGACTGCACTGTGAACGGTGAGTACGCATGGAAAAACATAGCGTCGGAAACTGCTTTCATAGATATAGATAAAGTTGGAACAGTCTTTGATTTCAGTTCGGGCTCAAAACAGATCCGAGATCATTTTGATCTTTATGATCCTATTAAAGGAAGGATACTAGGAGTTGCAGACAGAGAAATTAATATAAAAACAACATGGGATCCAGCAGTATACAACACAGGTCCAAACGCAAATACAAAAACACCATGGGCAGAAGAACACATTGGAGAAGTTTGGTGGGATCTGTCTAGGGTCAAGTGGACATGGTACGAGCAGGGAGATCAAGAATTTAAAGCAAACAACTGGGGTAAAATTTTCCCTGGATCTAGCATAGACATTTATGAATGGACAGAATCAACACTCTTACCTAGTGAATGGAATCTTAGAAGGGAAGGTACGGGACAAACTATAACAGGTACTGCACTTCATGGTGACAATTCTCAATATACTGTCATACAGAGATACAGTTCAAGATTGGATACGTTTGTAAATTATTATTACTATTGGGTTCGAAACAAATCAACTATACCAACTAACAGTGTGGTGCATAGAAAGAACACTGTAAGTTATATTGCAAACATAATTGAAAATCCACAGAGCTCAGGCATCAAGTATTATTCGGTTACTGACACCAACAAGATGTTAGTCAATAACATTGGTACATTGTCTGGCACCGACATAGTGTTAAATGTTGATATAAGAAGCAACACGTTCGAAGGCGATGCACACTCGGTTTGGAAACTGGCCAGAGAAGGAGACAAGGATTACAAACCAGGCACAGTCATTGAAACACGTTGGTGGGATTCTTTAATAGGCAGTAACAAGTCAGGCGACAAGGTTCCAGACATTACACTTCCAGTAAATGAAAGATATGGTAACAGCACTAGGCCGAGACAGAGCTGGTACGTTAACAGGTTCAACGCTCTGAAAGAAATTATTGATTATGCAAACAGCGTATTGAAGAAGAACCAATTGACAGGAACAATAAATCTATCTAATCTAGATTCAAAAGATCCAGAGCCTACAGAGCAAAGTTTGGAATGGGATCAAACAATAGATACATACGCAGACTTGACATATATTAACACTAGAGATCTTTCAGGAAGTGTGAGATATCTTGTTAAGGCAGATGAAACTGCAAACAACTTCTGGGCAATCTACACATGGGACGGCACAGAATTCAGTAGAACAAAATTACAGACATACAACACCAGTAACTATTGGAGTTATGTAGACTGGTATGGCACAGATCCAGAAGTACATGAAATGATCCATGATGAAAACACACCAATAGACAAACAAGTCACATATGAGTATGAACTTGACTCTCTTGATCTAGAGATCGGAAAACACGTCAAGGTTACAAATGCTGACACCGGTGGTTGGAAACTGTTTATGAAAACAGCTTCAGGGTACACAAATGTTGGTACTGAAAACGGCTCAATAAGATTATCAACTAAACTTTACGATTACTCACAGGATGCCACAGGATACGCTGGTGCTGACACGTTTGATGACAACTTCTTTGATCAGGAACCAGCAATAGAAACGAGAAAAGTGCTTACTGCATTACGTGATGACCTATTCATAAACAATCTTGCGGTTGAATACAACACTTTATTTTTTACAGGACTTAGAAAAGTTCTCTCAGAACAGACTTATGTTGATTGGATGTTTAAAACTTCATTCATTAATGCTAAAAATAGTGTAAGGCCACTTGACCAAAGAAAGGCTTACACAACAGGAACAGACAGCTGGATTGAAGACTACATCAATGAGGTCAAACCATTCCACACAAAACTTCGAGAATACAGGTTAGGCTACACAGGCACAGACACTCAAGATGGAATATTCACAGACTTTGATAATCCAGTATTTTATGATGCCGGCACAGGCAAGATTAGGCCGTTGAACGTTAGCCTTGACACAGCAAAACTTACTGAGTACCCGTGGCAGATGTGGAACGACTACCATAAGAAATATGTTGCATCAATAACACTTTTCGATGGTGGCTCAGGATATACAAAAACACCAACAGTCACAATAGTTGGTGGTACAACTGCTTCGACAGGACCATTCCAGGTGCTTGGCACAAGCAATCGTGGTACAACGTCAGGCAGTTATGGTTACTTCTATCCATTATTCTCAAGTCAAAAACAGGCAGAGATATGGGACAGCCAAAATGGTGGATCAGGCACTACCAACACTTATACTTTTGATGGGTATCTTGGTTTATTCTATGGACCAAGCACCACAATAACGCCAACGTCGACTATTTCTGGCACTTACAAATTGTATGTTACACCAACAACCACAGCGGCGACAGCCACTGCTACTATACAGGACGGTTCTGTTACTAAAATTACTGTGACCGGCATTGGTGCCAACTATACAACAACACCTAAAGTTGTTATTACAGGTGGTGCCGACGATGGATCAACTCCAACAGACACTGCAAGGGCATATGCAAACATGAGCAATGATCTCGTAAGGGACATTGACACAACAATAAAATTCGATAGGGTGTCTAGCACATCTAATGTTGTAGACTGGACTGCATCTACAAGCTACGCATATGGACAACTGATAAGATACAAAAATGAATTGTACAAGGCAACAAGTGCCTTTACGTCAAGCACTGATTTTGATGAAGGCATTAATGACCTTTACAAAGTGTATGGTGACGAAACAGGTTTAACAGCCGCTGACAGAACAAAAGGATTCTACACACCAGGGTCTGGCATGCCAGGAAACGAACTTTCACAAGTAATGACAGGTGTTGACTATGGTGGAACGATGGTGACAGGATTATTATTCAGCCAGGAGGCCGGTTGGGACAAATCACCTTGGATAGATTATCCATGGGACAATTACGGTAGCTCTCAAATAAAGGCTTTCCGTGCTGATGGCCTAACAGGAACTTACACAATTACCCCTGCGCCTGCATCTAGTGTGGTTTACCAAGTGTACGTTACATCTGATGATAGCTCAAGAAAGAAAAGAGAAGAGATATTTAGGGGAGATGGATCAACGACTGCGTTTACACTTACGTCTATACCTGACACAGGTTCATTGGTCGAGTTTATTCCTTTTGATGACGATGGCGTACTGACACCAACAGATGACAGGACTCTAGACACAATCATCAAAGGTGGACTGTTTGGTTCAGCTCTAGGTACAGCACCAAGTGATATCTTACTAGAAGGTGATGATTTCATATCACCAGACACGAGTTATGCTCCGGAAGAAACTGTTCCTGGACAAATGTTTGACACAGTAGACATAAAAGTTTACACATCACCGGAATCGGGTGTGCCATTTATATCAAGTAAAAATCACATTGGCGATGGTAGTACATTGACATTCAGTATTGGCGATTACCCAGGAACATTAGGTTCGGTTACGGTTTCTGTAAACGGGGCAGTACAAAAAGTTTCATTAGATGGCTCAACTGCAGGAGACTATTCAGTTGACGTTTCAGGAAAAACAATAACATTCTTAAGCACTGCACCTGCACCAAACAGCGTGGTAGCCACGAGAGTGTTTGCAATAAGCGGAGAGAATTACAGGGTGTTGGATCAGTACACAGGAGATGGAAGCACAGTAGCATTTACAACTTCGACAAGAGGTGAGTTCAACTTAGATTCGACTGTGTCTGACATATACATTACGATTGATGGTGTGCCGACGACTGCGTTTACGCAAACCACAACTGCAAACACAGTTACAGTAACATTCAGCTCTGCTCCGGCGGCTGATGCTTTTATCCAAATTGCAGGCTTCAATAAATCTGCAACAAGCACCAGAAGTTTTGCTAGTATTAGGAATGAAAAAATTACATATGATGGATCAACGAACAGATACACTTTAACTTACCCACCAGGATCAATAGGTCCATTGTCTGGTTTAACAATTATTGAATTAAATGGAAAGATGTTGAGAGGTCCAGACAACACTTATTACATCGGTGACGGAAGTACATACAGTTACGCAGTGACGTCATCAGGTTTGGGTGACGAGTCAACAATAGATCCTGCTAAAACAATTACAAGTGCTTCGCAAGTAGAAGTTTTTATAAATGGTGTGAAAAAGATTTTATCGACAGATTACACAGTGGATGTATCAAACCAAAGAATAGAGTTTGTGACAGCATCAGTGCCAACTTCGGCAGACATTGTTTGCATATCTACATTGGTAGACAACCAATATTTCAATGAAGGTAACGATATAATCTTAGATGTTGCACAGATAGACGCAGACTCAAGCACGTTAGGATACCAATTGAATGAAAATGATGTGTTATCGGTTACAACTTTTAACAATGCACTTGGAATGAAATTAAGAAGAGAAGTATTAGAAGGGCGGTCAGACAATGTATTCAAATTAAGGTTCGAACCTCTGAACGGTGCATACACTTATGTGTGGCTGAACGGAGACCAGCAAATACAAGGACGTAGCTTTACAATGAGTGGTAACACAATAACTTTTGTTGGAAAAACTATAACGTCCACAGATAGGTTAGACGTGATGTATTTTGCAACAGAATCAGCGGCGAGTGCCACAGGATTTAGAATATTCAAAGACATGCTTAATAGAACTTTCTACAAACGTATCAGTAAAACAGCAACTACAGAATTAGTTGATGATTTAACTGACACAATTAACACACTACAAGTCAAAGACGGTTCTGTGTTGCCAGAGCCCAATGCATCAATGAACATGCCGGGCGTAGTATTTGTAGATAAAGAAAGAATAGAGTATTTCACCAAGAATGGAAACACGTTGGGACAACTAAGACGTGGAACACTTGGTACAGGAATTAAGGACCATAGCGATGGCACACTAGTGGTAGATGCCAGCGGAGCTCAAACTATACCTTATGCGGACACTGTGTACACTAACACCTTTACAGGTGACGGAAGCACGGTAATTTTCGCTCTATCACAGACACCATCTTCAGCTAGTGAGTTAGACATATTCATTGGTGGCCAACGATTGTTGCTTACTAGCGAGGATGGATCAACTATCAACTACTCTGTGGACGGATCTACGACAGCAGTGACTTTAAGCACTGCTCCAGCTGATAAAACACAGGTTAAAATTTTACACAAGAGAGGACAGGTTTGGTACACAGGCTTAGACGGAAATCCAGCAGATGGAAAAGGATTACAAGCGTCAACAACAGGACAAGCTAAATTCATAGCTAATGAACCAACAAACGCACCTGAATAAATACACTAGATGACACAGGACAACAAACCACAAGAATCAAAAGAAGAGAACAAAAAGCCTCAAGATAACACAGGTGTTATGATGACGGGGCATATAAAGATATTTGACCCAGAGACAGGTGAGGTTATCGTAGACAAAAGGAACGCAATCCACTACGAAAACATGTCTCAGGCATTAGCTAATTCACTAGCAAACAAGTCAACAGGTTTTGTACACGAGATGGCATTTGGTAATGGTGGAACATCCGTTGATCCAACAGGAATAATAACTTACCTTACGCCAAATTCTACTGGTACAAACGCCACGTTGTACAACCAAACATATTATAAAGTGATAGATGACAACTCTGCTACTAACAAAGACACAACAAGGAACAAAATGGAAGTGAGACACACGGCAGGTAACAAATACACGGACATAGTCTGCACCTGCACACTGGATTATGGAGAGCCCACAGGACAAGCGGCATTTGACAACACAACAGATTTCAATGGTGATTATGTGTTCGATGAACTAGGATTGAAGAGTTGGGAAGGAACAGAGAACGGTTCAACTAATAAATTATTGACACACGTTGTCTTCCATCCAGTACAGAAATCGCTTAACAGATTAATTCAAATTGATTACACACTAAGGATACAATCATTAACAACATTTACTGAAACAAGTTCGACAGCACTGTCAACATCAAACACAGTCAGTGGAACTACATCAGGTAGTAACACAGGGTACTAATAAATGGCATACACGGTAAACAAGACTAACAGCTCGGCATCACCGAACTCTTACACAGT
>PYIJ01086743.1_pt1 | contig 13880 bp, 24 predicted proteins | sample 3578051 | NCBI WGS metagenome assembly PYIJ01 (sample SAMN08408021, study PRJNA431606) | Marine metagenome isolate SA_KN192-05_S13_5m, whole genome shotgun... | biome: marine; feature: oceanic pelagic zone; material: water; isolation source: surface water sample, 0.2-0.8 um fraction ... | reverse complement strand
CCCATAGCTCTTTCAAACTCTTCCTCATAAATGGCTTTTAACATTTGAGTACGATTAGGCGCTCTTTTCAAAGATATGTAGTAAGCCAACCCCGAGGCTAAACAGGGGTAAAATCTAAAAGGCATATCCAAGGTGTTTATGGGCGTGTCCGCATCATCCATACGTGTGAGGGCGTTATACACGATAACGTCGGTACTATTCTCTGGAGTGGGCCAAATTCGTAAACTAGGTGTTACCTGACGATCTAAGAAAAATTGTGTTGGACGACCCGTTGTTTCTTTATTGGGGATGTTTAGATCATCGTCCCGGCTGACACGAGTCAGCGCAAAATCTGTACCGCTCCGTGTCACCACGGCGCTTAATATATCAATAACATCCGCAGACAAAGCATACGTTCTTGTGCCAGAGGTAAGAGCTTGGGTTCTTTGTGCAATAGTCCATTGGTTCAACCCTCGGTTAGCCCACTCTGCCAACATAAGGTTCAACGAACGCCGCGCCGTAACTAAATCATACCCGGTTTTTACCTCTAAGCCGCAACGCTCAAACGCTTCTTCAACGTAATCAGCTACGTCTAATTCAAAGTTTACGCTTCCTGATACCGCCATTACTTATCTTTCGCATACAAGTTGTCGAAGATCTGATTTACGTCCATTGTATAGTCTAAATCAGATTTTGAATAGTGTATATGCTGTGAAGGTAAGAAATCAGGTGCACCTTGCCCCGTTTCAAACCACGCTGGATGTGTAACACGAACACGATTATTAGGCAACGCAACGATATTTCCCGTCCATTCACCAGCATCTAGCAACTCTAAAACATGGCTCTGCTTATGCTGTGCAGGATCATCCGCTATTTCACTCTCCGTATAATCCACCGTAAAGTAATATTTAGCCGGGAAGAAATCAGGCCCTATCTTAGCTAACCACGGGCAAGGGTGGGCTCTATCTAAACGATAAACAGCGTGTGTATGGGACATACAGTCCCAAGGTTGAGCTAAATGGACAGGCATAGGTTCTGGCCACTCTTCAAAAGGCGTGTCACCAACAAGGGCTGTTATGGGCATACGGGCCCACATGGCTCCTCCGTGAACATTAGGGTCATCCGTGCCATCAGCCTCACAGCCGGTGAATATCATTTGAAAACTTAAACACCGGCTGGGCATTGTTGTAACCGCAATCGCCATAGCGTGTAAGAACTCGCCGTGATAGTTCAAATGATTGCAGGTGTATTCTCTCCGCACCCAACACTTGAAGTGCGGTATGTTACTTTGCAAATATGACAAGTTATTTTACCTTGCCGCCCTTTGCGTAACCCTTCTTTTTCATCATGCCGCCACCGGCCATTTTTTGAACTTTACCGCCTTTAGCATAACCTTTTTTCTTCATCATGCCGCCACCGGCCATTTTCTGGACCTTGCCGCCTTTGGCGTAGCCCTTCTTTTTCATGCCAACTTTGCCGCCCTTGGCCATTCCCTTTGATCGCATCCCGCCCCCAACAAGAGAAGCTGAATACTCTTCCATAGTCATAAATTCTTTTGCCATTTTTCGCTCCTATGCTTGACTTACAGAACCTTTGGTTCTCTTTCTACGGTTAGCCATAACTGCACCACACCCTCGTGCTACAGCCGTTCCCTTAATTCTTTTACCATTAAACGGTCGTTTAGGCTTTGTTACAGCCCCACCGTTCTTTAAACCTGTTACCTTCGCAGCTTTCGTATTAGCGACTGTAGTTTTTCCTTTAGCGCCTGCCCGCTTCTTTTTACGAGCCGTTGTAGCTCGTTCACTTTTCGACAAGCTATTAGCTTTAGCTCTAGGCAAGCAACGATCAGGGTTACTCTTATCTTTTGAAGTACCACATTTACCTTTGATAGAGCCATCTGATCCAATCCTAACCCAATCCTGTTTTACCCATTCCTTTAACTGACCCATTACTTTCCCTTTGATTTCTTAGCGTAGTTGGGGTCTTTACAATACTTTGAGGCTGCCATGTTTGCATACGCTGACGGGTATGTGTCAAATGTGCGTTTGGCCCACGCTTTCCCCTTGGGACAGATCTTACCACCACTTTTCACCTTCCCCCCTTTTTTCATGCGTACAACACTACTTTTACGAGTTGGACAGGCTCCTGCCCCTAAATTAACTGCACTGGTCATGTTGAACCTCACTTATTTCTTATAAACAGCATTATTTTCAAAGCTGCGCCCAGTGAACTCTTCCCACATGGGCTTCAGCATGACATGTAGTTCATCTATTTTTTTACTATTCTGGTCTGTTTGCACAGACATAACAGCTATGTTCTTGTCTACGTCAATCAGAGTAGACGATATCCAAGTAACCCCTGTTACGCATATACCCACCAAAGCAACAAAAAGAGTGCCTACCACAAACTGTTGATTTAACATTTCCATCTCCTACGAGCCGCGCAAATGCGCTTTTTCGGTGTTTTTGAACAATTTATGTTATGCATCTTCATCTGGCCTTTAGAACGACTACAGTATGATTTACGACGCTTTGCATCCTTACTGCCCGGTTTAACTTTACCGGTCACAGCCGTTTTTAATTTAGAACCGGGATTAGCTTTTCTATAAGCTGCAACACCAGCTTTTGTCATTCCCGCCCCAGATTTTGTGGGGCGGAAATTTTTCTTGTTACGCTTTGGCATCGTAGCTTTACGAGTTGCCATCTAGTTACTCCCTACGCATACTTCTTACGCATGTATAACATGATCGTATAAGTGTCCGCAGAAGAGTGACCCACAGTTGTGAATAGAATATCTCCGGTTTTTCCACTGCCTGCGTTGTTAGTCAAACCGCCAAAAGAGTTGTAATCATGGTGACCGCTCTGGTTTTCACCCAACTCAATACAAAAAGCATTAGATGTAGCGTCAAACAGAATTTGAACCTTCATTCCGTTACACTGCCACCAAATACGTTCTACAACGACTTCACTACATGCAACACCGTCTAAACTACTGGCCAAAGCTGATACATCTACCTTCTTTACGGCAGACTCTCCGGTCCCGTCAGAGACGTTGGTAAACTTCATAACAGCATGTTTAGGACCGTCAATCAAAGTTTGTGAGGTTACTGCATCTGCCATGTAAATCTCCTTTTATGAACTTACTAGGCCACCTGAACGTATTCAATGATGAACGTGAAAGAACCTGCTGTCGTAGCATCCACAGTATTTGTGATGTTACAGAAGATGGTCCTTTCAGCAGAAGTGTATTGAGGAGAAACTGGCGCAGTAGCTGCATTTTGTGTTGTCGCAACTAATGTGGTAGTTGTCACGTTACCAACAACAACAGTTGTTCCACCATCAAGAATCTCATCTGTTATCGCTGCAACAATCTGTGCTCCAGAACTAGATGTACCAACCTCATATCCAATGTCACCCGATCCGATAACCGGCGCGGTAACACAAAAGATTTTAATGTCAGTGATGATCGTGTTAGCTGGCTGCGTAAACTCACCAATGGCAGGACTATCTCCTGCTGTTGTGTTTACTGTTACACCTGTTGCAAAACCAACGTGTTTTACGAATTTGTTTGTGATAATGCCAGTAGAGGCAATAGAAGAGGTTTCTGTTATCGCACCTGTAGATGCGTTTTTATTTATAACCTTGAAACCATTTTCGGAGCGTACTGCTCCGCTAAAAGTAGTGGTAGCCATTTGAGTCTCCTGTCTTGGCTAATGTCAGCCGCCCAATGCAACTGTCAGGAAATAAAACAACCATACAACAAAAAAGAGCGGCTGTGAAGCCGCTCTTTAAAACCTCTACGGGAGGAGAGGTTGTTAGGCTGCGCCCGGTGTTCCAAATACACAACGCCAATCAGAAACGCCGAAGCTGTAACGCTCACGAGCCTTAAACCGCATGTTTCCAGTGTCAAAGTCACCTTCCATTGCAGTCTTGATTGGAGAACGGTTGAAGTATTTGAAACCGTTAGGTGCATCGGTCTTGATGAAGAACGCATCTGTATCAGTCAAGAAATGGTTAACTACTGCCCCTTCAGGAAGCATACCCATGTTCTTAATAGCATTTGCGTCGTTATCAGCCGTTGCTGAACGCAAGTTTGAGTTGATCACACGTTCTGCGATAAACTGCAACTCTTTTGGAATGATAAGCTTCATTCCACGAACTGCAATTTTCAGACCACGCTCATCAGTCAGACCCGCGATATCAATCAACATTTGCTCAAGTGAAGTTTCGTTCAAATCAGCAGCAGTTGACAGCAAGTTACGCTGGTTGCCTGAAAGAGATGGGTGTGATGAAGAGCAAAGTGCTGCACCGTCACCGATTGCAGAGGAGCCTGTGCTGAACGCGTTGTTCAGGATAGCCGCAGCTTTAATCTGCTTGGTCTGAGCCATAGAGCGGGCCAGAGCCTTGGTGTAGCGTGATGCCAGACGGTCATACAGATTATCCTCAATGGCTTCCTCAGTAATTGAGAACGCCAAAGCGATTGTCTCGTGTGTGTACCGTGCAGTGAATGTCTCTTGAGCATCGTCAAAAGAGATGGCTGCGCCTTCCTCTTTAGTCGGTGCTGTTGAGAAACCCCCAAGCATCACTTCTTCTTCAAATGAACGATCTGAAGACTCTTCTGCGAAGATCTCAGCATGTTCGTTCTCGTAACGGTCGTACTCAAGCCCAAAAAGTGCATTTAGACCGGGTTCTAGCTCTTTAGCTAGTTGTGCTCTTGAAATAGCCATGTGCTAGCCTCCTATATACCGGTTGTAGCGTAGGTGCCAACCGCAATGGTTGTACCTGTGTTAAAGGCACCGTTCAAACGAACGATGTACTGGTGACCGAGTGCGGAATAATCCGTGTTGCCTGCCTCTTCGTAGAGACCGACGATACGAACATCCAAAGTGTTTGTGGTGGCCGCTGTACTGATATCAAGCATGTCGCTTGATTGACCAGTGTTTGTGCTGCCATTGTTAACACTTGCCATGTCACAGTTGATGAAAACGTCTGCCAACGCGGTTGCCCGGTCGGTATTGCTTCCATCGGCTGCCACAACATATAGCTGCATTGGGTCATCATACACGTAAGCTTTTACGGGATGATTTGTATCAACGCTTACCGCGTTTGATCCGGGCCAGTAATTGAGGTGTGTCGTCTTACCGGAAACGGAATCAACGTACTCAACACCACCTAGAACACCCAATGGAGCTATCGCCTGATCGGTGATAATAATTGTTCCACTGGAGGCAGGACATACGATCCCACCGTTGTAGATAGCAGTAGTGTAGTTGCTGGCAATCTCATACATCGTTGTAGCGTTGTTATTGGGATTACCGCCCGTTTTACCAATAGGACGAAGGCCATATCCACCTGTTAGGATGTTTGCCATTAGTTGCTCCTATTTGACAAAGAGGTAGCCATCATTTCTGAGGACCACCAAAAGTTACACGAGATTGACGATCAGGTTTATTGATCGTCATGGTCGAATGTGCATTCTCTCTCATCATATCAGAGTCCACCGCCTGCATCTGGTCTGCACTTCTTTGGTTGAAGTACGCTGACCTTTCAGCAACTGTTTCGTCTGGTATACGAGCAAGAATAAGTCCACCTACTCCAAACACACCTTCATATTTACCTGAGTCTACTACCGGGGCCTCAAAGTCTGGGTACTCATCCTTGCGAACAAGTTCATAACCTTCGCGCATTTTTGCGCTGATGTTCTTAGTATCGTCAAAACCACGGGTTTCAGCCCTGATCCAACGATGCTTAAAACCATCCGGTGCAGGTGGTGCATCCAACATAGACGGGGGAGCCCACGGCTTACGCTGCGCCGTCTTTTCCCTAGTCTGGTTTGCGCGAGAAGTACGTTTAACTGTACCTTCAAACATTTCGTTTTGTTCTTCAGTCATTTACTTACTCCTTCACGTATTTCGCGTATTCTTCAAGCGGCACACCCAATTTCTTCGCTATTGCGACTTGGCTAGGGGTGAGTCTAACCTTTTTCCCACTACTGCGCCCAGATGATGACCGGGATACGGAAGCAACGGTCTGAGCGGGCCGTCTACTTTCCCCGTTTTTCAGCTTATGTGGGAACTCGTCCCTCATACGCTTGTCTAACTCACTATAGTACTCATCGCTCTGCGGGTCAAACCCTTCATTTTCGATAAGCTTTTTATGAACCCCAAAAGCAGCATATGTCATAGCCTCATCAGTGCCGAACCACTCGTTTCTCGACGCCCATTGTTCCGCCTTCGCGTCCGGACGGCGAGGTTGCTGCTGTGGCATAGGAGCATGGACCTGTGCTTCCTGCTGCGCTCTAACTTGTTGCGCCGCCCGCTCCTGTTGCGCTTTAGCTTGTTCCGCGCGATCATTTTCAATCGCGAGTCTCGTGATCTTTCTTTGCGCCTCAACAACTCCATTCGTGTCACCAATCTCTATAGATTTAGCCAGTTCTCCTTCAGCAGAAGCCATCTCGCTAGTAACACGGTTACTATACTCATTAACATAATTAGTGTCTAAAGCATTCATACGGTTCTTTAAGCCGTCCGCTTCTGCTTGGACGCCTTGAGCGTATCTCAGAGCTTCCTCTTTCTGACGCTCTGCTTCCCGCATTTTCTTAGTCAAACGATCTATACGTTTTTGCGTATTACTCTCTGCTTTTTCAAACTGATCGTCGCTTGACGCCTCTACTTCGGTTTCGGCTGCCTCTTCGGCTTTTACCTCAACCTCAGTGTCTTGCGTATCCTCAAGCTCCAATTCAATTTGTTGCTTATCTTCTTCTGCCATGTTCTGCTCCTAGAAATGAAGAATGTCTTCGGGTTCCATAATTTTAGCCAGTACCTCGTCATCGTTGAGTATACGGACCTCCCCGCCATCTATCTTGAAACGTGAGCCAGAATAACGGGCAAACATCACCCAATCACCCTGTTCACACCAAGCTCCGGTGGGAAACTTTTCTGAGTCCTTATAAGCTAGAGATCCAACTTTAAGGACGTATCCTACTTGTGTAGAAACCGTTTGTTCTTGAACAACCGCATCCGGTAGATAAATTCCACCATCTGTTTTACCCTTACCTCTGTAAGGCAAAACCAACAGACGCCATCCTGTCGGAGTCGGCATTCTTTCTAGGAGGGAAGCCCCAATCGCTTCGGGGTCTAATACTCTTTCTTCAGGCTCTTTATAAGCCTCTGAAATTTTTGCAACACCTTCGGCTGCTGCCTTCAAGTCAACCATTGCTTTGCTCCTGTTTATCTAGCAGGCTCTTGAGTTCCTGTTCCACATGATCTAGGGCTTTTAAATTACCCATGAGCTCACGATATTGCTCTAAACTACTTACATTGTCATATATCAACAAATCATAAATAGCCTGCCGTCTTTCTTTAATTATACGGAAAACGGCCTCCGCAAAATGTATCTCATCCACTCGTATATCTCCGCGTTAAATCCGATATAGTGTTATATCATTTCCAACGCAAAGTCACGAGTTTCTTCGTTACGACGTAGCCACCCTTTTCCGAAAGTATCAAAAGTTCTTAGACTGCGGTAAAACTCTTCTCTTTCTTTAGTTATTTTTTCGATAATTTCTTCCGGTAGCTCTTCTTCAACCGCAGCTAGAGTCATAGGCCCTATCGCACCATCTTGTGTAACCATAACAGCCTTCTGTAAAGCTTTTGCCGCTCTTCCGGGACCAGAATTAACGGCCCAATCAAAAATACAAAAGTCCACCCCACTGCTGAGTTGATCTGCTTTTACCCTATTCCAGTAACCATCTTTATAGATTTGTTGAACATGCTCATCCGGAATATTCTTCAATTCACTCACATCCTCTAAGGGTCTACCTAAAAAATCAGAGTAAGTCTTGTGTGTGATGCCCTTGTTAGTTGCGCCCCCCGGATCTTCAGGGTGATCCACAAAACCACCTTCGTGCTTGAGAACCATCTCAAGACTTTTAAAAAAATTTGCTTCCATTATTTTTTCCCAAAAAACTTTGTTGCCGCCCGTGTTCCAAAACTGGCGCTCACTATAACGCCAAGCGTATATTGATAGTACTGCGGCATGGCCTCAAGAGCCGCAAAACCGTTCTGAACTATCTCTCTGCCCCAATCTCCACAGAATGATAGTATAAGCGGGATCGAAAACAAAATGGTAAGCCACTCGTCTTTCCAGCTATGTGCCGAAGCATCCGCCATCTTGAGATCCCAGTCAATCTCTCCTGTAGCTTTCTTCTCCATGATGACAGCTTCTGCCTTGGCTTTTGCAACCTTTGCACCAGCCTCCGCCTTTGTCTTTTCAACCTTACCCTCTAACCATGTACCAGCTAGAGAAGAGATAGGACCAATCAGTGCCTGTATCATTCTATTATCCTCACGATATAATTTGAACCATCATCATTCTTTTCAATCACAACGGTTTTGTTCTCGCAAGCGTATCTGACCGCCGTTGATTTCTTATATAGGTTTCTTTCTATCTTTCGTTTGGTCTTTAGGCATTTAGATATTTTTTCAAACGCCGTATGCTCTGCAACATCACCGCCCATATAGAGTATCAATGTGATTGTTTCAGTTACCACGTTGCCCGTTCCTTATTTTCTCAACCTGTGTCTCAATATTAGTTAACCGCTTTTCATAAAAATCCAAAGTTAATTTTTGTTGCTGATCATGTGGGGCGCGGCCCTCGTCTATCTGTTCCTGTAGTTTTTCAAGCTGCTCAGACAGATGTGTTATCAGCATAAACTGCTCAGAATCCGCGGGTAAGGAACCCATCTCGCCCCTCGGCCATTTAATCCTAAATTCTGTGTTCATGCCTAAATCTGTTTCCATCAGAATTATTTTATTCTCAATGGTATTAAGACGTTCAATCACACCAAAATACGCCCATGTGCCAACGGTTGCCGCAATAAGCAAAGCAATTAAATTGCGTATAGGCATACTTAGTTCAGTGTTTTCATTCAGTTTGGTGGCCACTATTCAACACCCATTATCCGTGACAGACCAAACACCTCCATAAGCATGAACGTGAAGAACAGTAACAAAACACCACCGGCTATCAATTTACCACTGAAATTAGTTGACCCTATCCGTATGGCTATAAACTCATTACCTAATATACGAAGCACTAGCTCAAAGCTGTTCTCCCCAACAGCTAACGATATCGGCTTTTTCTTTTCCTCACTCACAGCGTTCCTTTCCTGCACAGTCCTTTGGAAAACAGTGCATGGCCATTTTATAATGCTTGTTATCATAAGCGGCTGACCAGCGTTTATCATCCAACATCCAGTGACATTGTTTTTGGCTCATGGGCTGTTGAAGTGACATCTGACCAATGTAGTGATCCGTTACCCCATCATTTCCCCACATGGAGATTACCAAAATGTACTCTCTCAAGGCCATTAATATAACTCTTTGTCTGCACTCACTTTTACAGGTTTACAATACGCAGTTGCCTTATGTTCTGAGGGAACTCCGCTATAATGCTGATAATTCCCATACCTCTTTGTTACCTGTGATGCGAAAAAATTGCAATCAGTTACTGAACGGAAGTACATGTCTTGGCTTTGAACCTTACCGCCCAAAACCAAAACAAGTACAAAAGCGTGTATCATTTTTTCGCCATGTATGCCTGTGCACCAAAGTAAAAGCCAACAATAGATGCCTGACTCAAAAACAGCATGTCACTGAGACTAGCTAGGAAAGTTAGCCTGCTCTCCGGTATCCACGGAATAAGCGGCAAAAGCGCGAAACCAACCATACTAGCCACAGCAATCCAAGCCATTCGTTTTTGTGCATCCGCTTTCTCTTCACGAAGTTCTAGTTCCAGCATATCCTTTGCGTGAGCGATCTCATCATCTGTCACAGTGCCGTCATTATCTAGGTCAAACTGTGCAAACCGTGAGTTTTCTGACAATTTTTTCTGTTTCATAGCACCACCATAAATAGGAATACAAAAAATCCAAAAGCCACCACTACCACGGTTAAAGTCAAAACAACATTTTTTATTGTCTCTTCCAACTCTCTCTGTTGTCTCAGTTTCTCCCGCCTTGCCTGCATAGCCGCCTCCTTGGCAGCTTGTATGCGCCTAGCCCTCTCTTCAGTAATAGATTTCCATGTGCCATGACCAAAGCGAAAATCAACCATAGTGGCAATCTCTTGCATTTGCTCTTGAGCCAGACGCGCGTTTATAATCTCTGTTGCCACAGATTTTACGCCAAGCTGGTCCCCCACGCCCATACCAGATTTCCGGTTGCGCTCCTGCTGAACCTGCTTCTCGCCATCAAACAGGTTGTCGATATATCCTGCAATTTCAGACACGTCATTAGCCGTTCCAATAGCACTCTTAATGCCATCGACAGCACTTTTAAATAACGCAAAACCGGCTAACGCCGTGGTAATCGGTTCCATTTAGCCCCCAAGCTATTGTTTTTTGAGTAGTTCCCTCTCCATTGCAGACTGAATACGTGCTTGGGTCTGTTTTTCCTGACTGGCCAGCTTCTGCTGGAACTGAGATGCCCGCATCTGCTGGTTCTGTGCATCCAGATTTAGTTTAGCCGCTTCATTCTGAGCATCCGCCTGTTCAGCCTGTGCTCTAATCTGTAGCTCCTGCTCTTTCAACTGAACTAACGGATCAGGCCCTTGACCCGATACCTGTTGAGACATCTGCTTGACCATCTGCATACCTTCAGCAACAAACTGTGCCGTCAGGCCCTCTACCTGCAACATCTCTTCTTCTGTAGCCGCAGCCCCTCCAACAGCCTGCCTAGACTGTATAAACTGTACCGCTGCCCGCTCACGAGCCGCTATCCGCACATGCTCCATGATGTGCTTCTGTAAAGACATGGCAATCGCAGGCATTCCTGCAACCATTGGTGTAGACCCAAATACCATATGCGCCATTATATGCGCCTCATGCTCCTGACCTTCAAACGCCTGCAAAGGCACCATGTCCAGAGCGTCTATATTCTCCTGCGCCGGATCTTTTGGCTCCGGCTCCTCATCAGGAATACGCTTCATTATCCTGTCGGTGTCCTTAACACCCAGCGCCTCATACATGTCCTTGTACACTTCGTGCATGTTGTGAAGCTCCGGAGCCGCACCAGCAAGCTGTAACTTAGTCTGTGCCAGTGCAATCCGCTGCGCCTGACTAAACATATTTGGATCAGATACAGGAACCACGTCAATCCTGTCATCAAAGTCACTCGCCATTACAGCAGACTCCGCGCCCTCTACAGAATACGGATACTCCTGCGGTAAACTCTCCGACATAACCCGCGCCAACATCTTGAACTCAACCCGCATGGCATAGTGCAACCGCTTGTGCACCGCACTCATCACACGAGAACCCTGCTCCAGCATCGCAATAGTCGTTCCAACAGCCGCCTGCTGGTTACCATCACCCACTTTCAGGTCTGTAATCGTCGCAAACCGCTGACCCGCCTGAACAACAAACCCAAGCAAGTTAAACAGCGTAGCATCCGGCCCTTTAAACGGCAGCGGCATCAGGCTGTCACGAATAGCCCCTCCGGGAGCATCCACATCGCGAAACTCACCGGGCTGCAACGGGTCATCGTCGTCCCTGATCCGTAGTCCGCGGGCTTTGAAGCCCGCTGGGAGGTTGGACAACGTACCAGCGTCGATTAACTGTCGCAGTGCCGCTGTGGCGGTCCGTGACAGCCCGCCAATCGTGTGAATTAGCCCTAATCCGTAAAAACCAAAGCCCGGAAGGAACTTATAATGCACAAAATACTGTATTTTCCGCTTATCTTCGTCATCTTCACGATAATTTCGCCTAATTGACAGTATCTGACCGTTATCCTGACTGATGGTGACAACATATGGTATCTTGATACCGGTTAATTCACCGTCCTCGTCCTCTTCTTCATACCCCTCAAGGTCCAAATCAACGTGACACTCTAAAATCGTGCAGTCATAGTCGATCTGGGACGGTGTTACACCGTCAATGCGCTGTATTTCGTCCTCCACGGACCCTGACTCACCCTGCGCGGGCAACACATCCATGTCCAGATAGAACCCAGACACCTGTTTCTTCCGCAAATCGTTCAATGACATGCGGATAACCTGCGTTATATTGGGACAAGTCTCTAAATCTGACGTCTCATATGGGACAACTAGGTGTTCTGCCGGTACAAACTTACTTACAGCACGGCCTTTTGTCTCGTCATAGTAAACTTTCTTGAACGTAGACCCCGCCAAAGGCAAAAAGAACAACATCTGGTCAAGTTCAGGGGTGTATTCTTCCATCACGTTGGTGATGTAGTAGTTCATAAACTGCTTTACGCGGATGGCCTGCTGCTCTTTTTCCCTTGTTTCGGCTCCCAAGACAGCAGTTCGCACGGGACCCGAAGCTGGCAGCAACTCGTTAAACGCCTGCGCTTGGAATTGTGTAGCAGCCTCTGCGAGCAAGGGGTGCGTAACTCCGGAAGCTCCTCTGAACGGCTGCGCTCTCTCCTCGTAGGAGAAACCAAGAAGTTCCAAACCGTTAGCGTAAGCATCTTCCCACTCCTGTCGTCCCGACTTATTGGCATCAAACTCAGACATCAACTCGCCAGCAATACGGGACAACTCACGGTCCGGTATCTCTTCAGCCAAGTTCATGTAGAAATCATCACCCTTGCCGCGCTGGTCCTGCGGATCAAAATCAATGGTTACACCACCGTCCTCATCCGGGATCATCTCTATGTCCATGCCCTCGGCAACACCCTCAAAAGCAACGACGTTGTCGTCCATACTGCCCGGTAGCTCAAGCTCCACTTCAGCCGCCAAGTCCTCCGGATCAAGCTGCGAAGGGACGTTCTTGTCTATCATGCCTGCAATAGGTTCTCTAGCCATTTAATTTCTCCCAATTCTTGGCATCTTACCCGAATCATAAATATAACTTGTGTCAAAGTATCCCTCTTTGTCACGCGGGAAATAAACATCCAAGCCACCCTCTGGGGATTTAAAATACTGTTCAGCAAACGGTTGATCCTTTGCCGGAGTCTTACGGCGCTCTTCCGACCGGCCTAATATACGATCAAGCTGCTTAAAAACCGCCCGGTCTACGGTCCGCGCTAACTGTCTCGGTGTGACATTTACACCAGCCTCTTTCAACAATTTAACACCTAGCGCATTATTACGGTTATCCATCTGCATGTCCCGGAAACCAGAAGAACCAAAACCCGGCAACATCTCAGTGGCTTCCTTTATCTTCGTGGCTATGCCCGCGGTCTCCGGTCCGTAGTCCTTGGCCATCAAAGCAGACGCAAGAGCATGTGATCGCGCATCCTCCAACTCACCATAGGTAGGCATGTCCGGACGTGGACGACCAGTTCTCATGTACTCCGGCAAATTAAAACTTGTAGCCATCATCATCTTTTGCATACCCGTTTCAGGGTCCATAATGGCGTAACCCTCTTCATCCTGCATTGGTATGTTGGCAGGATAATTGTAATCCTTCACCAACTGCTCCATAAACGTAGGATCGTCCCCATAAATAGCTTGAGCCATAGGATCGTCCATACGGCCAGATGTTCTCATAGCATTGTACTTATCTGACGGCACGTTTCCGGTAACCATGTCGTACATGAAACTGCCTATACCAGCCTCTTCAGGCAACTGAACAGGGTTGTTCATGCCTTGTGTGTAAGCTAACTCATCGGGAAACGGTACATCACCGCCTTCTGCAAAAAAATCAAAAAAAGGCTTCTGGGGGTCCCGACCGCTATACAACTGCTGGCCTCTACGACTCTTTCTTTCAATATATGTTTCAGAGGCAGAGGCTTTAGGGGACTCCGTCAGGTAATCATAAACAGACTCAATGCCCTCACCTATATCGGATGCCACATCACTAACATAGTCAACGGCTGCCGCCCCAAGATCTACTATAGAATTTCCCATGCGTCCGCTGTCCTTCTAATAATAAGCGTGT
>PYIJ01158842.1_pt1 | contig 13886 bp, 22 predicted proteins | sample 3578051 | NCBI WGS metagenome assembly PYIJ01 (sample SAMN08408021, study PRJNA431606) | Marine metagenome isolate SA_KN192-05_S13_5m, whole genome shotgun... | biome: marine; feature: oceanic pelagic zone; material: water; isolation source: surface water sample, 0.2-0.8 um fraction ... | reverse complement strand
TAGAAAGAATTGAAGCTGCTAAGGAAGAAGGTTCCTGGAAAGCATCAAGTACCTCAATTGAAAATACAATCGAAATTCCCTTTATTCCAAAAACAAAGCGAGGTTTAAAATTTCAGGCAGCAGCCACAGAATTAAATTTAATAAGTGATGAATTCTTTGAGCTTAAAAATCATAATGAACAATATGCCTCCGCTTTAGAAAACCTAAAAAAAGAAATAAAAGATTATAGAAATAGTTTAAGCACTTCTGAGGAAAGTCAGCAACATGAAGGATGCACTGGGGGCAACCCCAACCAAGGTTCTGTTAGAATTTACGGAGGATCAGGTCAGGGTCATAGAAATCCCCCAGGTCTAGGTCACGGTGGACACTCCTTCTGGGGTGGTTCCTCTCCTACATCACACAGACAACAACAATGGGCACAAAGACATAGAGCACATGCTGCATATGGTGCTGGTGGTTCTTCTGCAAGAAACAGAGAGCGTGGCGGTGATGGACGTCAAGGAATCGTAGTTGTTTACGAATTCATTTAGTATAAATAACAAGGAAGGAGACCTAGTAATCAATGAGTACCCTTAAAGTATCTTCAATTAGAGACCTATCTGGTTCTGGTGGACTTAACCTCAGTTCTGGTTCTATTACGGTGAACGGTACTCTTACCGTCAGCAATATCACCATCAACGGAACTATTTCTGGTTCGTCCTCTCAGGTTATCCCGTCCGTTTCGGGACAATCAGGTAAGTATCTCTCAACCAACGGCACATCTATGTCGTGGGCATCTGTTAGCACTGGTGGTGGACCAAAATCCATTTCAGTGTATAATAGTAATAGCACTTGGAATAAACCATCAGGTATCAAACGTATCTGGGTCAAGTGTACTGCTGGTGGCGGCGGTGGATCAGGTTATGGTGAATCTGGTGCTGCTGGTGCTCATACTGAGCAGATTGTGAACGTTCAGAATATCAACTCTATCTCTGTTACCGTTGGTGGTTCAGGTGGTGGTACTGGTTATTCTGGTCGTGCTGGTAATGGTGGCACATCATCCTTTGGTAACTATTGTTCCTCAGGTGGTGGTCAAGGTGCAAACCGTAGGCAACAGCATGACGGTTCTACTGGTGGCAACCCTTCACAGGGTGCTGTTAGAATCTATGGAGGTTCTTCACAGGGTCACAGAAACCCACCAGGTTTAGGTCATGGTGGTACATCATTCTGGGGTGGATCTTCTCCCACGTCTCATAGACAACAACAGTGGGCGCAGAGACATAGAAGTCATGCAGCATATGGTGCTGGTGGATCCTCAGGTAGAAACTCCGAAAGGGGTGGCGATGGTCGCCAAGGTATTGTTGTAGTTTACGAATTCGATTAAACCCATGAAAAGAGCACTCGTCCGTGCAGACGGATTTATTACGAACATCGCCGAAGAAGGTGAAGAATTTGAGGTCTACACTGGACCTGGTTCTGGATTGAAATGGATTGATATGCCTGATGAGGGTACTATCGATTGGAAACTTGAACTTGGTGCATGGATCCCTGATTTTGAATATCACGATCCAGAAACTCTTCGTATCGTTGCATATGGAGATCCTGGCGCACAACTTAGTAAGTTGTATAATGACATCAAGAATGGTGTCTTTGGTGATGCAGCAAAAGAAGGAGAATTCTTTAAGCACATTGAGGGTGTCAAGACAACTTTGCCCGAAGTAGAGTATGATGAGAACGGTAACAAAGTTCTCCCCGACGAACCATTCCCACACGGTGAAGAAATTCCTGCATGGTTGGATGAGTTTGAGATCCCAGAGGATGCTCAGGAAGAATTTAGTGTCGGTAAATTTAAGAAATCTGATTGATTAAGTAATGCAAATTCGTAATGTCCTCATCGTGGGGGGCGGCACTGCTGGTTGGATGACCGCTGCCGCCCTTTTGAAACTCTGCCCTCATATTAATGTCTCACTAATTGAGAACCCTGACCATCCTGTTATTGGTGTGGGTGAATCTACACTGGGACAAATTAATGACTTCTTTGCCATCCTTGGTCTAGAAGATCACATGTGGATGAAGGATACAGGATCCACATACAAAACAAATATAAGATTTAACGACTTCTACAAGAAAGGTGAGACTTGGGATTATCCCTTTGGTAGTGCTCATGAGAGACTAGAACTATGTCCACATGGTTGGATGTCATGGTTCACTCTTAACTTGACACAACCAGAGAAATATACTAGGGATACATTCGCACGTCTTCATAACTTAGTAGGACAACTTGCAAAGTATAATAAACTGACAGACGATCCTCGTTTCAATTTTGAAGCGGATACTGCATACCACATGGATGCAATTAAGTTTGGTCAGTGGTTGAAGATGCACTGGTGTATTCCAATGGGTCTTGACTATCACCAAGGCAATATTGCTCGGTGTGAAAAGGACATGAATGGATATATCACAAAATTATATACTGACGATGATCGTGTGTTTGACCATGATCTATTCATTGACTGTACAGGATTCAAGTCACTGTTGCTGGGTAACTTTATGAGTGAGGAGTTTGTCTCCTTCCATAAAGATGGTGGTGGTTGTCTATTGAATGACAGTGCTGTGACATGTCACATGCCCCATGAAGATAAAGAGAAAGAAATCATCAACAGCACAAACTGCACTGCTATTGAAAATGGTTGGGTGTGGGATGTACCACTGTGGGAGAGATCTGGTGTTGGTTATGTGTACTCATCTGGATTTGCTACTAAGGATGAAGCAGAGACAGAGTTCCATGCTTATCTGACAAGAACCAGAGGTAAAGAACGTGCAGACAAAGCATCGTTCAGTCACATTCCATTTCGTAATGGAAAACACAAGAGATCATGGGTCAAGAATGTATGTGCAGTTGGTCTCTCTAACTGCTTCGTAGAACCCCTAGAAGCGACGGGACTGCTTGTTACCCATGAACAGATCATACGCCTATGTAATAACCTCTCAGGGCGTCAGGGATTCGTTCCTAGGGTCGAAGTTGACATGCTTAACCTAGTCAATGATTTAGAGATTGAAGGATATAAGAACTTTATTGCTGCCCACTATGCCTTCTCTGCTCGTGAGACAGAATACTGGCGTTATGTTGCTAATGAGATAGAATATGACTTCACACATGGTGCTCTCGATAATCTCTTTATGAGGTATGCATCTGAGAAGCATGTATTGTATGAGTTTGCTGGTGATCCAGCACATAACGATGGACTAAGGTATATCGCAGCAGGCATGGGATTTAACCCCCTAAATAATCATACGTTGACCCTGAAAAGGTTACAGAACAGTCTCGACCCAAGAATTGATGCTGAGGAAATGCTAACAGCAGATCTAAGGTTTGACGAATGGGACAAAGAGATGTATGATTGGTGCAAGACACTACCGTCTTCGTACCAGTTCCAAAAGAACACAATTTACAAGGAATGATTATGTCTGAGGATACCAACCTTCCACAAGAGGTGCTGGAAGAAGCACTTGAAGTTGAACTTCCACCCGAACTTGTTAAAGAAGTAGAAGATGCTAAGGCAGCAGTGAAGTCTTTCGACGATCTGTGGAAAAACCTGATGTATCAACACAGAACAAAATACGATGAGTATTCAAGTCTCAATGAATCACTGAGTGCTATGTCATTTGACAAGCAAGAAACTCGTGTTGACTTCACTAAGATGAATCAACTGCGTGATGAGATTGTCAAACTAGAAGGTGGACTTGAAACTCTTAACCTCTATCGTCAATTCGTGATGGGTGTAGATCCAGAACCATGGATTGAGAGTGAGATTCAAGAGAAACGTAGACTTATCAAAGTTAAGACCAACTCACCTCTCAGTAAGAAAGGAAAAGATTACTCACAGTTTAGCAACTGGGAAAGCAACCAAGCACAAACAGACTCCACTATCAATACTCCTAAGTAATGAATCTTGACTATATCTTCCCCACACCAGTGTGGTGGACTGACTTAGATATGGACATCAATACTATGCAGGAGATCTGTTATGGTATTGCTGAAACTATGCCTAGCAAAGCACGAAGTAATAGGGGATTGATGAACTATCAGTCTCCTGATTTCATGGGTGAGCAGGTAATAGCAGACTATGAAGAGAACCCTGATGAGTTTGGTAGACTGTTGATTGCTATCAAGAAGAATGCATTAGAATGTTATAGGACATATGGTCCTATGTCTACTGAATTAGAGTTTGCTAATGTATGGATTAATATGAACAACAAGGGTGGGTACAATGAAGTACACACACATCCTGGTTGTGTAATGTCTGGTGTTTACTATGTAAAAGCACCGAGCGATGAATGTGGTCGTATAGCATTTCATCGTGATGGTATGGATGCATATCTGCTACACTCGTTAGGTGTTGCTGAGGATATGTCTACAAGTGAGGAACCACACTGCTCTGCAACGTGGAGTTATCCACCCATCGAAAATAGATTATTCGTATTCCCTGCATGGTTAAGTCATGGAGTACGAGAGAATGAAACAGACCAAGATCGTATCAGTATCTCATTCAATCTTGTACCTAAGCGTACTAAGACTGATCTGTTACAGATTGTGAGAGACAATGCTAAGTAAGTTATTCTACACACCAGTATTAAGAGGACGGATTGAACCATCTAAACATCAATTAGATGAGACCAATGCCGTCCTTGATGCATACTGGGAGAGAGCGGAAGAAGGCGTTGTTATGTTAGAAACTGGTAGATCTACTGCGTCAGTGCGTGGTGGTAAATGTTTATGGGATCATACAGAATTTGATTGGTTCCTTAATCCTGTCATGATTGCTGCTCACAAATACTGGAAGGATGTTCTACAACTGAGAAAAGACTGGCACGTCTATGTTGATAGCATGTGGGCAAATAAACACTGGGATAATGATACAACAGGAGAGCATTGCCATATCAGTGGTGGTCGTAGTAAGTCACATGTATCGATAGTATATTATCTGGACAAGAGTATAGAAGGTGGTCATCTACAATTTAAGAATCCACTTGAAAATATTATTAGGATGACACCACTTGATAAAGAATATGATGACTGGACTGGTGATGGTGGTGGTTTTGATTGGCACACTGAACCAGCAGAATCATTTGACTATATGATATTCCCATCATGGTTAAAGCATAGGACACAACCAGCAGTGGGTAGAAGAATTGCCATAAGTATAAATGTAGCAGGGACACCAATAGATCCTACCGAGGGTGATTATGAATAGATTAGTGCTGCCATTCCTTAATCCTAAGGATTTTCAGTGTGGTGATAGACCAAGAGTATGGAGAAATGCCCTGCCTGACCCCACACAATATGTCAACTGGGATACAGTCACACATTGTTTCAACAATCCATGGTATTATCGCACTCAGATCCTTAACTTAGAGGGTCGTAGGTTAATGCTACCTGAGAAATTTGAAGTGTGGTATGAACAAGGTGTCCCACATAAATCAGAATTGTTTGCTGCTATCAATGAAGGTCATACGTTTATTATTGAACAGTATGGTCACTATAATGAGGCAGTAGATATATTGTTAGATACTATTGAATCTATCTTTGATTGTAATTGTGATGCACATATATTTGGCAGTGCAAAGGAAGGTAGTAAGTCATTCGGTGCTCACTGGGACTTACCACCAAACTTTATTTGTCAGATAGAAGGTGAAACCCACTGGAATGTATATGAAGAGAGGTGTAGTGCTCTGATCGAAATGACAGATGAACCATATCTCCCTGATAAAAATGGGCAAGAGTTAAATGTTGCCCTAGACACCGTATTGAAAGCAGGTGATGTCATGTATATACCTGCTAGAACTTATCACAAACCATTTCCTGGTGGTAAAAGGTTGTCGATGTCTGTCCCCTGTATGTACCCCAATGATGTTCCCAGCGACCGTAAACAATATGCTATTGAGTTCTAGTTTCCCATTGCCTGAAATTATTCAGGATCAAATTGAGGAATTAGTAACTCGACAGGACTTCCCTTGGTATCTTGTTAAAGATACAACGTTTGCTGATGGACCAGTTCCTTTTGATGGTATGTTTAGTAACAGTTCATTCTCACATGTAGTGGTGATGGACTATCAACCTGCATCACAATACTATGATCTATTTGAATCAGCATTGAGAATGATTGCTGCTGATGCTGGACAAGATTTCAATGACATATATCGTGTGAGATTAGGTTGCCTGCTACCTGACAAGATGGAACATCATTGTCCACATGTAGATTTTGAAGATGAACATATCACTGCACTGTACTATGTTAATGACAGCGATGGTGATACAGTTATGTTTACTGGTGAAGAAAGTATATTTGTTAGAGCATGTCAGTTCAGGACATCACCTGAACGTGGTAAAATGATAGTGTTTGATGGTAGGCAACTGCATGCATCATCATCACCATCACAAGGTTATAGGATTGCCCTGAATGTTAATTTCAAACCCAGAGTTTCTGAATCCTGATGTATATCGGGCAAATGATTCTCCACGGGTGTGGAGAAATGCTGTCACGCCATTTCTAACATGGCAGGATGCCGAGAATGCCCTGAATAATCCATGGAGTCATGTCATCACCGTGATAGATGATGATGGTAGACGTATGGATCTAGAAGAAGTAGAGGAACCATGGTTCTTTATGGGTGTACCTCGTAAGAAAGAACTGTTTGAACTTGCCAACGAGGGTTATACCATCAACATATGTAAGTATGGTCATGGTAGACCAGAAGTTGATGAACTATTACACCACATGGAGAATGCATTTGATGGTTGTGGTGACTGTCATATGTTTATTACCAATGGTGCTAACAACAACCACCCATCATTTCATCCACACTATGACAAACCTGTTAATTTTATTATACAGATGGATGGTGAGACTAGATGGCAAGTATATAATGAACGAGCATCACACTTGATAGAAGGATCAGACCCACCCTATCGCCCATGTCAGGAAGAACTGACAATAGCAATAGATACTGTACTAACGCCTGGCGATGTGCTATACTTCCCAGCGAGAGCGTACCACAATACACGTCATACAGATGGGGCAAGACTTTCATTATCTTTCCCGATTTGGACACCAAAGCGGTGTTGCTGTTCTGACAGAAACCGTTATACTTTGGAGGTACACCGTTAAATAGTAGTGGTCTATGCCACTTTGACCATGTTTCTAAAAAGTGCCACATTAAACAAAGAGCAGAAGGTGCTTCTGCGACATGCGTTATTCCTTTATCAAAAGGAATACTATCGAAAGATAGGAACACTCCCTGAACACAAACGTGAACTAATTGATGAAGTTGCGACCGCCTTGCATCTCCGAGATGAAGATCATCGATGATTTTTTAGACAAAGATTATCATGAACAACTTGTTAAACTATTGACTGGGTGGGAGTTTCCTTGGTTCTACCAAGCAACTCTCACCAATGGTTGTAATGATGTGCAAGCGCACGGTTTCAATCACTGGTTGACAGTAGAGGGAGATCCCCTATTTTCTGACCTCGTTGCTCAAATGCAAAAAGAAGTACGAGCGTCGGAATGTTTTCGTGTGCGTGCAGATATGACGTTATATAATCCCGAAGAGTATAGACATGAGTTTCATGTAGACAGCGATGAAAATCACATGGTGTGTATATATTATGTGAATGATAGTGATGGTGATACTGTTATCTTGGGTGATCCCTCTGATACTCAGTTCCAACGTGTTAGACCAGTAGCAAATAGGTTATTGTGTTTCAATGGTAAACACATGCACACTGGATACTCACCATCTAAAACTAAACATAGAATCTTAATTAATGCAAACTTCTCTATCAACTGAGGTTATTCCACTCTTCTCGTCACCTGTATATGTGACAGTAGATGATGCTATGCCCAACATCATGGGTGCTGTGGAAAACTTTGTCTTTCAGAACTTTGCAGGATATAATCTAGGTTCTCAAACTGTTGAGCAACAGATACTAGATAAGGTTCCTGACTTTAAGGACTGGTTAAAAGAACACGTTGATGAGTATGTATTTGGTGTGCAGGGTATTGATCCCCTGTCACATACAACTGAGTTCACATGTTCGTGGGTGAATTGTCATCAACACATGGAACGTGCTCAGGATCATTCACATCGTAACAGTTTGTATAGTGGTGTGGTCTACCTAGACACACACAACAACTGTGGGGATATAATGTTTATGGATCAACGCCATCGACACCTTGACCCACGACGAACTGCTACTAATGTGTACAATGCTAAGTCATGGAGACTCACACCTGAACAAGGTATGATTCTCATCTTCCCTAGTGAATTAGTTCATTGCGTTGAACCTAACATGGATCACAATAGAAGATACTCGTTAGCATTCAATGTCATGGTCAAAGGTAATTATGGTAACCCTACTTCTTTCTTAACGCTATGAGCACACCACTATTCATTTCTGAGTCAGTACCTATTGAGATCAGAAATATACTTAAAGCAATGGAACTTGGATCACCTGCTAAGTATGGTGATTTTGAGGGTACGATTGAATTTGTGTGTGATGATTACATCACTATTTGTATTAGTAAGAAACCAAATAATGATCCACACGCTAGATCTGAGTACACTAAGTGTTGCTTGTTAGTATATGAGCAAGAGTGGGATAAACTAGAACTAGATCCTAAATACTTCCAACATAAGAAAGCATATAGAGGCAAGACTAACGATCATCCTGGTAATGAAATGCTCCCAGATATGAAGAAACGATGAAGGATCCTAACTTATACAAAGAGATATTAAAGTACGAGAAGTGGGTTCGCGAAGCACATCGTGACCCATATTTGGAGTACCTGAGACAAAAGAGAAAGTGGCACAAGTCTTTGCAAGAGACCGAGAATCGTGTATAATAGTGGTAACGACATAATGATACGCCTTGACCATCACACTCAGACCACACCAGCAACGTGCTCTCACCGCAATGGAGAGCGTTACTAAGGGTCAGGTCATCGTGCCTACTGGTGGTGGCAAGACTATCATCATGATTGACCACTGCCGTCGTCTTATGGATGCTGCTCAGCGTCCTATGACTTTTGTTGTGGTTGCTCCTCGCATTCTGCTTGCTAATCAGTTATGTGATGAGTTCTTTTCATTCCCTAGCGTTGCACGTCCTGACTTAGTTCCTGCACACGTTCATAGTGGAGAGACAAAGCATTTCAGCACCACTAAGATTGATCGCATTCAGTTGTTTGACAACATGTGTGCATCTATGCAGTCACATCGTATCCTGTTCACAACTTATCATTCACTTGCTAAGATTGTTGACAGCGGTATTCACATTGACTGTGCATATTTCGATGAAGCACACAACAGTGTGACTCGTAACTTCTTCATTGGCACTGCTGCTACATCAGAAGTTGCTGATCGTGCATTCTTCTTTACTGCTACACCTCGCATATCTCGTAAGCATGGTCGTTCTATGAACAATGCTGACGTATATGGTCGTGTGATCTGCAACGTACCTGCTCCTGAGTTAATCGAGCAGGGTCACATCCTTCGCCCTACTATTGTTCCCTTTGAAACAGACAACACCCGTACAAAGCACAACGTTCATGACGTTGATGCTGACACTGTGCGTGACATCATTGACAATCTCGACGATACTCATGCCAGCAAAGTCCTCGTTGCAGTTCCTAGCAGTCGTATCCTAGGTAACATGATCTCTCGTACTACATTGCTCCTACAACTCAAAGAGCGTGGGTACAGTGTCATGCATGTAACATCTAAGTTTGGTGCTATCATCGACGGTGTAAAGGTATCTCGTGAGGTATTCTTTGACACACTTACTAAGTGGGGTAAGGATAGCACTAAGCGATTCATCGTGTTCCACTATTCTATTCTCAGTGAGGGTATCAACGTTCCAGGATTGACTCATTGCATCTTGTTAAGGAACCTTAACGTAGTTGAAATGGCACAAACTATTGGTCGTGTTATTCGCCTAGATAAGAATGATGCTGCACGTTTGAAGTCTGGTGAGTTGACTCCTACCAACTGGGAGTTCTACAACAAACCAACAGGTTTCGTGACAGTTCCAGTTCACAAAACATATGGTGCCCACGTTGTGAAGCGTTTACAGAATGTTGTTGATGCTATCTTCGTCAAGGGTGTCCCCCCTCTATCACTGGTTTCATAATGGGTAAAGTCCAAGGTCTATTTCCTAAGTTTTATTATCATGGTGAAGTTAAGGCACATGAGTACATAAAGAAGTTATTGTTATCTGAATTAGATACAGCAACCCTATCACAACCAACTGAATGGAATTGTAATGTACAATCATCGTTTGAGGAGGATTCCAACGACGATGATTTTTCATGGAATGTATTTGCTAAGGCAATACGCCCTAATCTTGATGAAATGCACGAGCAACTGGGTGGTAAACCCCTCGTGCAAATAAAAATGTGTGAAAGTTGGATCAATGTATATAAGAAGGGTGATTCGCAAGAGGTGCATACACATTGTGGTGGAGATAACACCACATTTAGTTGTGCATACTTCTTACAATATGATCCCCAGATTGATGCACGATTCATATTCTACAATCCAGATCAGAATTGTCACTTAGGTTATTTTTCTAAACATTATCCAGTAATCAACACATGGTTCCCAGAAGTGAATGAAGGTGATATAATTATATTTCCATCTTATGTGCATCATCAGGTGGATACACAAAGGAACTATCGACATGATAGACCTCGTGTAACTGTCTCTGCTAATTTTAGATTAGAAAACAATGTTCTATGATATACCACTTCGTTGTGTATCTCGTAATACTAGGATGTTTAATCCTTGCCTTTGGAGTATTTGACCCATGAAAATAGATGATACAGTTAAAGTTGTTGATGGTTACTTTCCCGATTGGATGATTGAGGACGTGGGTAACTATCTTGCTACTGACTTCCCTTACTTCTATAACAACACACCTTATGGTGATTATAGTAAAGCAAGATTCTGGGGTAATACAGTCATTAGAGATAATAGTTTTACTGAGGAGACACCGTGGTATTGGTTCTTCGCATACTTTAATGAGTGTATGATTAAGGATGTATGCAAACATCTACCACTATCACATGTGCATAGGTTGTTAGTCAATGCACAAAATCCTGGTCATGGTAGTCAAACACATACAGACTTCAATTATGCTGCGACTAGCATCATCTATCATGCTTATGGTGATAGTGGTGCCACAACGTTTGCTAATGGTAAGAAAGTAGAATTTAGACAGGGGAGAATCATCTATTTTGATTCTAGACTTGAACATGATGGTGATCCACCGACCTCTGATATTCGTATCTCACTCGGTGCCATTTGTCCACACGTCGGCGTCCAGTTAGGTTAGTGTCACACTAAATATCCATAGGGGTCTGTGACCCCTATAATTACAAAGTAATCGACAGACACCACTATGTACGCCGTCCGCCCTGCTCGCTACACCCTCGACGAACTCATCGCTCAGTCTCGTGAGGTGCTTGCTCGTGCCACTCCTACTAGCGTTGAACCTGCTCCATTTGTATGGTCCTCGTGTGAGGGTCGTTGGATCAACAACCCTGAGTTTGCGACGTTCAAGCATGGTAAATTTCAAAAGTAAACTATGAGAATCATCCTTGCTGCCTTCGTTATCTTCCTTGGTGCCCACATTGGCATCAATGCGATAGATTCAATGAAAGACATACAAGACAAGAGGATGGATAAGTTTTGCCAACTGGATCCATCCTTCTGTGAAGAACTTGACACTAGATCATGACTGGACTCCCTGACTTCTTTACATCAACATCAACTGATCCCTATGATCGCCACCGTTATAAATTATGGTGTAGTGATGGATCCGTTAAAATTGTTGATGATTATCAACAAGTGATTGAAGCATGGTGGAATTATCCACAATATGCTGACCACGTTGAAGTTATCGATCAAAAGACAAAAGGAGGGGGATTCTCATGAGTATTGACGTAAGAACACGAGAGTGTTATCATATAGAACTTGCTAAGCAACACGTTTTGGAACTAAAACGAGTCATCGACCATCTACACCACAAGGATTATTTGAATGGACTCGTTGACTCAATGTACCACGAACTTGAATACCAACACGAACTGCTCAGATCACCTGAGTTGTCCAGACTGGCAGAATAGTCAGTTAGAAATCTTGGCAAGAGTTGACCTAAGTAATTTGAACTATGTTATTGACTGCAACACCAGCACCACCGATTGAGATCCGTTGTGATGACTGTAATCTGGCAGAAAAGACCACGTTGAACTTCTTACAGTCGCGTGGTATTACTGACCTGAATGCCCTCGCTGTCGTGATGGGTAACATCAAACAAGAATCAAGGTTTGAAACCAAAGTATGTGAGGGCGGTGCAATCGTCCCATACGATGCCTGTTTGAGTGGTGGGTATGGATTGATTCAATGGACCACACTAGCACGTTACAACGGACTGAGGACGTTCTCAGAGCGTTATGGGGGCACACCTGAGGATCTTACAACACAACTGCGCTATATGGTAAACGAACCACAATGGCAACAGTTTGAACTTGTATTAAAAGGAAGTGGACAGACAGTTGCACATTATATGGATGCCGCCTATCCTTGGTTAGGTTGGGGTATTCATGGTAATCGCACAACATATGCATATGATTACACCAAACGTTTTATCAAAGTACAATTAGCAAGTGAACAAACCTTCCCAGACCCTGTTTCCGATAAAGTATCACAAAGCACACATTCACAACCACAAGAAGACTTTCGGGTCCCTTTTGGAGAGTGCTAGGCATCTTCTTACTGATAGCAAAGATCGGTGGAATTGCTCTGTTCATACAACATACTTTGAAGAAAAGGATGTAGTTGACGCGGGAGAATTAGGGGAGATCCTAGCACCTTACCTCTACCAGTATTTTCCACCTGACTGTGAGATTGAGATCGTAAATTCATGGTTGAACTTATACAATAGTGGACACACACAGGAACCACACAACCATGTGAACTATCCTGATTTCATTAACTTCTCTGGTGTTATCTTCATCCAATTCGATCATGAAAAGGACGGGAGATTCTACTTTGAGAATATGAATCTAGATCACACGATCTTAGGTTACACACACATTTTCAAGCAGTCACCTATTATTGAACCTGATATTAGAGAGGGTGATCTACTCATCTTCCCTGCATTTGTTAGACATGGTGTAAGATTACAGAAACATGATACTAACAGATTAACACTTAGTTTCAATATGAATGTGACACCTGTTGAAGTGGACCACGAGTTCTAGCGTGGTCCATAGGTGTTGCTATACTATGTTTATCAACACGAGAGACAAATGACACTAGCAAACTTCCTGACAACATCATTCCAAAATGTAAGATCATCAAAGAGAACTGATGAGTTGCATGATGTACTACTCAAAGAAGTAATTGCAAAGAACCCTGAACTTGCTGAACTAGATTGGCAGTTTGAGTACAAATTACCTGAGGATGCATTCGGTGGAACTTTTGATATTGACATCGCTGGTTTTGATCCTTTCGGTGTACTTAGGGTTGCGATCCTAGCAAAGGCAATCAACAGTAATGTGAATAAGAACATTAAGAACTATGCAAACACAACAATAGGTGAAGCGGCAAGACTATACTACTCACCACTTGCAAAGTATATCGATAAGATCATTTTTGTAAGTGTACTTCCTCGCGTTGCACCACGATTCAATAAGAGTGGTGATGTTGTAGGACTTGATGATGTAGTATCAGCAAAGAACAGAACTAAGATCGAAAATGTACTTAATAGGCAGTATGGTGGTGTTGCTGAGTGTGTTGATCTCTTCTTTGATATTGATAACATTAGTGAGCAAACTTCAAAGGAT
>PYIJ01068541.1_pt1 | contig 13925 bp, 12 predicted proteins | sample 3578051 | NCBI WGS metagenome assembly PYIJ01 (sample SAMN08408021, study PRJNA431606) | Marine metagenome isolate SA_KN192-05_S13_5m, whole genome shotgun... | biome: marine; feature: oceanic pelagic zone; material: water; isolation source: surface water sample, 0.2-0.8 um fraction ... | reverse complement strand
TGAAAATAAGATCGAAAGAAATAAAAAAATTGGATTTGAATTAATCGTTGAGACGTCACTAGGAATTACAAATTTAGACAATATTATTACTGGCAGTAAAAGAATTGAGTCTCTTCACTTTGGATACGCTGATTATGCCGCATCTGTACGAATGAGAACAACTAATATAGGTGGACCAAATCCAGACTATGTGACCCTGACAGATGAAATAGATGGAAATAGAGAAAAACATTGGAATGACTTATGGCATTATCCTGTTTCTAAAATGACAACAATTGGTCGTGCACATGGACTAAGAATAATTGACGGTCCTTTTGGAGATTTTTCAGATCCTGATGGCTTTATTGCACATGCAAAAAGAACAGCAATTTTAGGCTGTGAAGGAAAATGGGCTATTCACCCAAGCCAAGTTGATCTAGCTAATGAAGTATTCACTTTGCCTGAAGCAGAAGTAACAAAAGCAAGAGAAATATTAAAAGCCATGAAAAGCGCTCAGGAGTCAGGTGCTGGAGCGGCAACATTGAATGGAAAATTAATTGATGCGGCCTCTGTCAGACAAGCTGAACAAATAATTACACAAACCGAATTAATCGAGTCTCAAAGTTAAATGGCATAATTAAATCTATGAATACATATTTAGATTTTGAAAAGCCAATAGAATCATTAGATTCACGTATCTTAGAACTGAAAAGCCTAAATGAGAGTAATCCATCCGATCTTCTAGTTGACGAAATACAAGATATTGAAAATCAAATAAATACTTCATACGAGAAGATTTTTTCAAGTATTACACCATGGCAAAGAACGCAAATTTCTAGACACCCTCAAAGACCAAAGACAAGAGATTATATCGAAAATCTTATAACAGATTTTTATCCACTTTCTGGGGATAGAGCATTTTCTGAGGATAAAGCGATTATGGGCGGATTTGGAAAGTTTAGAGGACAATCAGTTTTAGTCATGGGGCATGAAAAAGGTCATGATACCTACTCAAGAATTGAGCATAATTTTGGAATGCCGAAACCAGAAGGCTATAGAAAAGCTCAACGACTAATGAAACTTGCTGAACATTTTGACATTCCTGTTATTTCTTTTGTGGATACTCCTGGTGCTTATTCTGGATTAGGAGCTGAGCAAAGAGGTCAATCAGAAGCTATAGCAAGAACAACTGAATGCTGCCTATCACTTGGTGTTCCGATAGTCGTAGTAATTATTGGTGAAGGTGGATCAGGCGGTGCCGTTGCAATTGGCACAGGAAACAATGTTCTTATGCTCGAAAACTCAGTATATTCTGTAATATCTCCAGAGGGGTGCTCATCAATATTATGGAAAGATACCTCTAAAACTGCAGAGGCAGCAGAAGCTTTAAAGTTAACTGCTTCAGACATGCTTAAAATTGATGTAATTGATAAAATAATTCCCGAACCAATTGGTGGTGCTCACAGACATCACTTAGTTACAATAAATAATACTGGTGATGCAATCGAAAACTGCTTAAATGTTCTTTCAAATCAACATGGAAACGAATTAAAACATTCTCGTCAGGAAAGATACCTACAGATAGGAAGACTAGGCTTATTTAGTGAAAAAACTACTACAGCTAATGAGGTTTTAGATAATAAGTATGGAAAGTCTCGTCCACAACAACCTTTTTATTTAAATACAAAAATTCAGATCTTTTTTTTAATTTTTGTAACTTTAATAATTTTATTTTCTTACTGGTTTTTTAATTAAAATAAATTTTAGGTTTTTTTATTTACTTGAATACGACTAATGCCTATTCCAGTGATGACAAGTGCCACTGAAATTATTAATGAATAACCTACTTTCTCACCAAGTAAAAGCCATCCGTAAAATACTCCAAATACTGGAATTATATATCCGACCTGCATCATAAATGTCGATCCAGCATTTCTAATTAATACTTGGCGTAAACTAAAGGCAAATCCAGTTGGTATAATGCCCAGGTATAACAATGCTAGAAATGGTATCCATTTAAACTCTATATTATGAAAGTTTCCAAATACTAGCATCAGAGGAATTAGCCATATAGTCCCCCAAAATAAAGTATTCATTGTAACCATATCAGATGGCAAATTTGAAATTTTTCTTATTATAAGATTTGAAATCACATAGCTTGAAGCTCCAATGTAAATTGCTAATGCTGCAATAAGTGAGTCCAAATCACTAACAAATACCTCAACACCAACAGCAAAAATTACACCTGAAAATCCTATTATACTTCCTATCACTTTTCTCAAAGAGAGTTTTTCGTCAATAGTAAAATAATGAGCCAATATAAGAGCTAAAAAGGGGTTTGCAGATAAAATTATAACTCCAATATTACTTGGTAAAGAAATTAATCCATATGGTAAAAGTGTAAATGGTACAGATGCATTTAAAAAACCGACAAGACTATAAGTTTTCGTGTTTTTACTTATTATGTTGATTGATCCTTTTCTAAGCTTCACAGCACAAAATAAGAAAAGTGACCCAATAAATGTTCGATAAAAACCTACTTCAATTGGATTAAAGATTTCATTTGAAAATTTTATTGCCACAAATGATGCTGCCCAAACAGCCCCAAGAAACACTAATAAGCTATAATTATTAAATTCAGATGAGAAACTTTTAGACATAAAGCTAGATAAGCTCTTTTATTTTTGTAAATAGAATTTCTAAATCTTCTTGTCTTGATAAATTATGATCACCATCTTCAATAATCGTAAGAGATTTATCTGAAGTAGATAATTGTTCGATTATTTTTTCAGAAACATTATAAGCAATAACTTTGTCTAATTTGCCGTGCAATAGTCTAACAGGGCAAGTAATCTTTATTGCATCATTTAGTATTTCATGTTGAAAACCATCTTTTACAAATTCATAAAAAACTTCATAGTCTCCATAATCATCATCAGGAAATAAAATCGAACCATTTGATTTAAATTCTTCTTTTTCTGTCTCCGAGAGTTTATCCCACTCATTTTTTGTAAAATCTGGAGCTGAGGCAATGCCAATAAGTCCATTAACATCTATATTTTTAAGCGCCGTTAATAACGCAATCCATCCACCCATGCTAGATCCAATAATAATATTTTTCTTTGACTTAAATTTTTCAAAAAAGAATTCAGCTTCACCCAACCACTTTGATAGAGTTCCTTTGCTTAAATCACCAGATGATTGACCGTGTCCAGAATAATCAAATCTTAGATAATTTATACCATTTGACTCTGTCCAATTATTTAGAGCAGTTGCCTTTGTACCTGTCATATCTGAACTATATCCACCAAAAAAAAATATCGTGGTATCTGATTTTAAATCATTAAAATAATACGCAAGCATCTCATTGTTTACGTCTTGTAAATGATGTATTTTATTGTTCATAATGTTTTACTATATGGCATTTAACTATTAGAGCAAATTTATGCAATCAAAATTATCAGTATTGCAAGTTATTCCTAATTTAAATGTATCAGGAGCTGAACAAGGTTGTATTGATGTTGCAAACTATCTTGTAGAAAATAATTATGACTCTTACGTTTTAACCACTGCAGGAACAAAAATTAAAGAGGTAGAGAAAAATGGCACAAAAGTACTTCTAGGACCAGTAGACTCAAAGAATCCATTTGTTATTTTTAAAAATATTTTTTTGATTATTAGTAATATAAAAAAGTACAATATAAAAATTATTCATGTCAGAAGCAGAGCTCCAGCATGGAGTGTTTTTTTTGTATCAAAATTTATAGATGTAAAGTGTATTTCAACATTCCATGGTACATACAATTTTAGGGGTTATTTAAAAAAATTATATAACTCTGTAATGCTTAGAATGAATGGAACAATAGCAATATCAAATTTTATTCATGATCATATAAAAAAAAATTATAGTTTTTATAAAAATCCTATCCAAACTATTGAAAGAGGCATTGACCTAAATTTTTTTGACCCAAAGTCAATTTTGAAGAATGAAATAAAAAACGCAATAAAAAAATATAATCTAAAAGAAGACTCTATTAAAATATTATTACCTGCTCGAGTCACAGGGTGGAAAGGCCATTTAATTCTTGTTGATGCAGTTTCTCAATTATTAGAAAAAAAAGTATTAAATATAGAAGTTCTTTTCTTTGGCCCTGATCAAAACAAATTATTAAAAGAAAAAATCGAGAATTCCATTAGACAAAAAAATTTACAACATATAATCAAATTTTATGGTTCTACTAAAAAAATGAATTTAATTTATGCCTTATCAGATATTGTTATTTCATCGTCAACTGATCCTGAGGCATTTGGAAGAGTATCCATAGAGGCCCAAGCTATGGGCAAGCTTATTATTGCAAGTGCTCATGGGGGTTCACAGGAAACTATACTTGAGGGTAAGACAGGTTATTTATATTCCCCTAAAAATCCATTTGAATTAATGGAAAAAATTTCAAGTGTGATTGATCAAAAAACATATTGTTCAAATGAAATGTCGGCATCAGCTATTGAGCACATTAAAAGCAATTATGGAAAAGATAAAATGTGCAAAAAAACATTAGAATTTTATCAAGAAATAATCAGTTTTTAATTGATGAAAAATATTTTAGTTATAAAGCATGGTTCATTAGGTGATATTGTTCAGATAAGCGGAGCTTTAAAAGATCTTAAGAACTCATTTACTGATTATAAGATTTCACTTTTGACTACCCCTTTATACCAAGAATTAATGAGCAAATGTCCGTATATCGATGATATCATCTTGGATGATCGAAAGATAAAATGGAACCCTTTAGTATTTCTGAGATTGAGAAAAAAATTGAATAAGTTGAATTTCTCTTACGTGTTCGATTTTCAGAATTCAAATAGAACAGAAATCTATAGAAAATATATATCTAAAAATTCGAAATGGTCATCATCAAGAACAATTCTAAGAGAAACAGAAAAAAAAAGTGAATTTGATAAACTTGAAATACTGAAAAGGTTTCAAATTCAATTAGAGCGCTCCAATGTAACTCCAACTTATACCATGCAACCTGACTTTTCATGGGCCATTGATAATAATTTTTGGCCTAAGGAAATCATTCCTAGAAAATATATAACTCTTCTTCCATTTTGCTCTAAGCATTTACCACATAAAAAATGGCCTTTTTATAATGAATTAATAAGCATGATCAGAAAAGAAAATAAAAATATAGAAATAGTTATTGTCCCAGGTCCAGGAGAAGTTGTTGAAGCATCTTCATTTGATGCGCAAATTATTTTGGATGGAAATAAGTCTACAAATTTCTTTCAGTTAGCAAAAATATTATCTGAATCACTTTTTGTTGTCTCAAACGATACTGGACCTGCTCACATTGCAGCTCATTTAGGTTGCAGTGGTTTAGCTTTATTTGGCTCTCATACAAGTTCTCGTAAAGTAAGCATTAAAACTGATCATTTTGATGTAATTGAGTCTAAAGATTTAACTGATATAACTGTAAATCAAGTTTTTAATAAAATTCAGTTACATTTACAGCTTGAAGATATATAGAGTGTGTGAATAATACATACTAAAATGAGTAATGCCGATCATATAGAGATTTTAAGACATGACACTGCCCATATAATGGCAATGGCAGTTCAGGAACTATTTCCAGATACTCAAGTCACAATTGGTCCTGTAATTGAAAATGGTTTCTTTTATGATTTTGCAAGAGACAACCCCTTTACTGACAGTGATCTTGAAATTATTGAAAAAAAGATGAAAGAAATTGTAAAGCGTGATGTTAAGACATCATTTAAAGTTCTTTCAAGAGAAGATGCGATTAAACTTTTTCTCGATAAAGGTGAAAAGTATAAAGTTGAAATAATAGAGAGCATTCCTACTGATGAAGAGATCAAAGTTTACTATCATGGAGATTGGTTTGATTTATGTAGAGGGCCCCATTTAAATTCATCGGGGGAAATTGGAACAGCGTTTAAATTAACTAAAGTGGCTGGAGCATACTGGCGCGGGGACTCTAATAATCCAATGTTACAGAGAATTTATGGAACTGCTTGGGAAACTCAAGAAGAGCTAGATAATTATCTCCATATGCTTGAAGAAGCTGAGAAAAGAGATCATAGAAAGCTTGGAAAAGAATTAGATTTATTTCATTTTCAAGAAGAAGCGCCAGGAAGTGTGTTTTGGCATGCAAAGGGCTGGACACTTTTTCAGTCACTAATAAATTATATGAGAAAGAGACAGGATGAAGCTGGATATTCTGAAATTAATACTCCAGACATCATGGACAAATCTTTGTGGGAACTTTCTGGACATTTGGAAAAATTTGGAGACAACATGTTTACAACCGAGGCCAGAGAAGATCGAGTTTATGCACTTAAGCCGATGAATTGTCCTGGTTGTGTTCAAGTTTACAAACAGGGTTTAAAAAGTTATCGAGATCTACCACTTCGAGTTGCAGAATTTGGTAAAGTACATAGATACGAGCCCTCTGGAGCTTTGCATGGATTAATGCGTGTCAGAGCTTTTACTCAAGATGATGCCCATATTTTTTGCACGGAAGATCAAATTACTGATGAAAGTAAGATAGTTTGTGATTTAATTTTAAGTATCTACAAAGACTTTGGATTTGAAGATGTTTCAATTAAGTTTTCTGACAGACCAGAAAATAGAGTTGGAAGTGATGAGATATGGGATAAGTCTGAAAAGGCTTTAAGAACGGCCATGGAAGCAACTGGATTAGATTATACTGTCAATCCTGGAGAAGGAGCTTTTTATGGACCTAAATTAGAATTTGTATTGAGAGATGCAATAGGAAGAGAGTGGCAGTGTGGGACTTTACAAGTTGACTTAAATATGCCGGAGAGATTAGGTGGAACTTTTATTGCTGAAGATGGTAAAAAATATAATCCTGTTATGCTTCATAGAGCCTTATTTGGATCACTAGAGAGATTTACAGGTATTCTTCTTGAACATTACGCTGGAAACCTTCCCCTCTGGCTTAGCCCAGTTCAAGCTGTTGTAGCTCCAATTACATCTGAAATTGATGGCTATGCTGTGGAAATCCAAAAAACATTGAAAAGTTCAGGCTTCAGAGTTGAAATGGATCTGAGAAATGAAAAAATAAGTTATAAGATAAGAGAAAACTCACTTCAAAAAATTCCTTTTTTATTGATTGTAGGAAAAAAAGAAATGGAAGAGAAATCTGTAACCCTCAGGACATTTGGTAGTAAAGATCAGGAAAAAATAAAACTTGATAATTTAACTGATTTTTTTGAAAAAAAATGTATGATCCCAGGTCATTAAAGTAAGTACAGGAGATTAAAATAGTAGTTCAAAAAAATAATAATAGGTTTCAATCAAACAAGAAAGAACCAAAACTCCGAGTCAATGAAAGAATCACGACAGACACAGTTAGATTAATTGATGAAAAAGGTGAGAACTTAGGTGTTATAAATACCCAAGAGGCAATTCAAAAAGCAACAGAAGCTGGACTTGACTTAGTAGAAGTTTCTCCAAATGTGGATCCACCTGTTTGTAAAATTTTAGATTTTGGTAAGTTTAAATATCAAGCTCAGAAGAAGGCTAGTACCGCTAAGAAGAAGCAGAAAGAAATTACCTTAAAGGAGGTCAAAATGAGGCCTGGTATTGACGTACATGATTATAATTTTAAAGTAAAAGCTGCACAAAAATTTATTTCAGCTGGCGATAAAGTGAAATTCACCCTTCGATTTAAAGGTAGAGAATTTGAGCATCATGATTTAGCCCATAATCTAATGGGCCGAATAAGAGAGGATATGGGGTCTGTAAGCAAAGTCGAGCAGGAGCCTAAGCTTGAAGGTCGACAATTTACAATGATTTTTGTAGCTAACTGATCAATAAACATCAGGAATTTCTAAGTTAAAAAGATTTTGCTTTTTTTTAGGCAAAACGCTATAACACGCAATTATTATCAATATGAGCAAATTAAAAACAAAGAAAAGCGCTAGTAAGAGGTTTAAATTAACGGCTTCTGGAAAAGTAAAATCATATCAGGCTGGTAAAGCCCACGGTATGATCAAGCGCACTAATACGCAAATTCGCAATCAGAGAGGTTCGACAATTCTATCTGACCAAGATGCCCGTATTGTAAAAAAATTTTTACCATATGGATAAAAATATTTAATTAAGAGAGTTTATGGCAAGAGTAAAAAGAGGTGTTACTACACACGCAAAACATAAAAAAGTTATTAAGCAAGCCAAAGGTTTTCGCGGCAGAAGGAAAAATACTTTTAAAGTAGCCAAACAAGCTGTTGAAAAATCAATGCAGTATGCTTATAGGGATCGTAAAGTGAAGAAAAGAGAGTTTAGATCGCTATGGCTTCAAAGAATCAATGCTGGCGCACGTGAAATGGGAGTTTCTTACTCAGTATTTATAAATGGTCTAAAAAAATTAAATGTAGATATTGATAGAAAAATGCTTGCTGAGCTTGCTATGCATGAGCCTAGTTCGTTTAAATTCCTAGTAGAAAAAGCTAAGACTGCTACAAAGTAATTTAAATTCCTTTAAATTATAGATTACTATTACCGGTTAAATCTAAATCTGATATTGTCTTGTAAGAATGGATAAATACAAAGATATACACTCTTCAGTTTCTTCAAAAAAAGAAAATATTAATGATTTAGAAACCTTGGAGTCATTTAGACAACAATTCTTAGGAAAGAAAGGTTCTATATCTCTTGCTATGAAGGAATTGGGCAAACTTGAGCCTAATGAGCGTAAAAAACATGCTGAAGAATTAAATATAATTAAAGATGCTGTTCTATCTTTTGTTAAACTGAAAACAGAAGAAATAAATAACGAAATTTTAGATAAGCAAATTAAAACGGAGTCTCTTGATGTTACACTTTCTGTCAGTAGTCCATCAGGAACCATCCATCCTATAACCCAGGTCATTGATGAAGTGATAGCAATCTTTGCGGATTTAGATTTTTGTGTTGCGGAAGGGCCAGAAATTGAAACTGATTACAACAATTTTACTGCGTTAAATACATCTGAACATCATCCAGCAAGGCAAATGCACGATACATTTTATGTAAATTCTGAAACAGATGGTATGAAAAACGTAATGAGGACGCATACTTCTCCCGTCCAAATAAGAAGTATGTTATCTCAAGAACCTCCAATTCGTCTTATCGCTCCAGGAAAGACTTTTCGATGTGACAATGATCAAACTCATACTCCAATGTTTCATCAAGTTGAGGGTCTTGTCATAGATAAAGAAAGTAATATGGGCCACTTAAAAGGATGTCTTGAAATATTTTTAAAATCATTTTTTGAAACGGATAGTTTAAATATGCGATTTAGACCAAGTCATTTTCCTTTCACTGAACCCTCAGCAGAAGTAGATATTGGTTATAAAAAGAAAGGTAATCAACTTATAATTGGTGAAGGTTCAGATTGGTTAGAGATTCTTGGATGTGGAATGGTTCATCCAAATGTATTAAGAAACGTCAATATTGATCCAAATGTATATCAAGGTTATGCCTTTGGTATGGGCATTGAAAGACTTGCAATGTTAAAATATGGAATCAGTGACTTAAGAACCTTTTTTGAAAATGACATAGACTGGAACCAACACTACGGGTTTTCTGCTCTCAATATACCCACAATTTTTGGAGATCTAAGTTAATGAAGTTCACAATTTCATGGTTAAAAGAGCATCTAGATACACAAAAATCTGATCAAGAATTAATTGATAGTCTGACTAATATTGGACTAGAGGTTGAAGATGTAGTTAATGCAAGTGAAATTTTCTCAAATTTTATTGTTGCTCAAGTTGTTGAGGAAAAAAAGCATCCAAATGCAGATAAATTAAAAGTTTGTAGGGTTGATATTGGTTCAGATATTGTTGATGTAGTTTGTGGGGCTCCAAATGTAGAAAAAGATATGAAAGTTGTTTATGCACCTCCTGGATCAACTATTCCATCTACTCAAATGAAACTAAAAGCATCTAAGATACGTGGCGTCGAGTCTCTTGGAATGATGTGCTCTGAATTTGAACTAGGAATTTCAGATGATCATGATGGAATCATTAAGCTTGATGATAGTGTGAAAGTGGGCCAACCGTATGCTGAAATTGCAGGACTAAACGATACAATGATAGAAATTGGCATTACTCCAAATCGCCAAGATTGTCTTGGTGTTTCTGGTATTGCAAGAGATCTATCCGCTGCTGGATTAGGAACATTAAGTAAAAGAAAAATTAAAAATAATAAGGGTAAATTAAAATTACCCATTCAAATCGAAATAGCTGATAATCAAGCATGCCCTGCTTTTGCTGGCAGATATATAAAAAATGTAAAAAATATTGAGAGTCCTGATTGGTTAAAAAATAAATTAACGTCAATTGGTCTTAGGCCGATTTCAGCATTGGTGGATATAACAAACTTTGTCATGTTTGATATGAACCGTCCTTTACACGTTTATGATGCTGATAAAATCAATGAAAAAATAATTGTCAGATCTTCTCAAAAAGGTGAGTCATTTAGAGCGTTAGATGACAAAGAGTATCATTTAGAAGATGGTATGTGTGTTATAGCGGACAAATCTAAAGTACTGGGTCTAGGTGGAATAATGGGGGGAGATGAAACAGGATGCACGCCAAGCACTGTAAATGTTCTTTTAGAGTCAGCTCTTTTTGATCCAGTTAACACTGCAAAAACAGGAAGACAATTATCAATATTAAGTGATGCAAGATATCGATTTGAGCGTGGGGTAGACCCTAATTCAGTTGAAGCTGGAATAGATTTAGCATCTCAATTAATAATTGAGATTTGTGGGGGCGAGTTAAGTGAAACAACAATTGCAGGAAAGATTCCTAATATAAATAAAACAATATCATTGAGTATTGAGAGATTAAAAAAGAGACTGGGAATTGATATTGATGAAAAGGAAACCCAAGTTATCCTGAAAAATTTGGGAATTAAAACTACAAAAAAAGGTGACGATATTTTATGTGAAATTCCTTCATGGAGACAAGATATTAGTGAAGAAGCAGACTTGTCTGAAGAAGTTATTAGAATAAAAGGATATGACTCTTTGCTAACATTAGATATTCGATCACCAGAAAAAGTGAACAAATTGATATTAAACGAGTCGCAAAAAAGAATTTCTCGTACAAAAAGGTTATTAGCATCTAAATCTTACAATGAACTTATTACATGGTCTTTTTCATCCTCAGAAGATAGTTCTTTTTATAATAATTTAGATAAATTAAAAATTTTAAATCCAATTTCAGAGGAATTAGATGTACTGAGACCTAGCTTAGTACCTAATTTAATTAATGCGGTTAAAAAAAATTTAGCAAGAGATCATAACTCTTTTTCATTTTTTGAAATTGGTAATCAATTTTTATCATCCAACCCAGGTGATCAGGTTTGTGTTGCCTGTGGTGTTAGAGCTGGAATAAAACAAGCAAAAGACTGGAGAGACCAAGAAAATTTATATGATATATATGATGTGAAGAGAGATATGATTGACGTTATTAACCATGTCCTACCTCAGAAAAATAAATTAGAAGTCATTAAAGAAGCTCCTAGTTGGTATCATCCAGGAAGATCAGGAACATTAATGCTAAATAAATCAATCAAAGTTGGTTTTTTTGGTGAGTTAAATCCTAAAATAGTAAATTTTTATAAAATAAAAGACAGGATCAATTTATTTGAAATTTTTCTTGATGATGTTCCTTTTATCTCAAAAAAATCTACAAATAAGTCTGCCTTTAACCAGAGTAATTATCAAAAAGTATACAGAGACTTTGCATTTGTTATTGACTCGAATGTTGATGGCAATGATATCGTTCTAAGCGCTCTAAAAATTGATCAAAACTTAATTAAGTCAGTAGATATTTTTGATATTTTTACAGACCCCAGTCTTGGCAAAGATAAAAAGTCTCTTGCAATAAAAGTGACCATGCAAGCACAGGATAGAACATTAAGTGAAAATGATATTCAAGATTTATGTTCAAGAATTATCTCAACTATCGAAAAAGAAACATCAGGAACAGTTCGTTCCTAAAATATTTAAGTAAATGTCTGAAGTAATTAATATAAGAAATTTTTCAATTATTGCTCATATTGATCACGGAAAATCTACATTAGCAGATAGATTGATTCAATTCTGTGGAGCTTTATCTAATAGAGAGATGAAGGAGCAGGTACTAGACTCAATGGACATCGAAAGAGAGCGAGGTATTACTATTAAAGCTCAAACTGTAAGACTTGAGTACAATGCTAAAGATGGGGAAAAATATATTTTAAATATTATTGATACGCCTGGACATGTAGATTTTAGCTATGAGGTTAATAGATCTTTATCAGCATGCGAAGGCTCTCTTCTTGTTGTTGACGCGAGCCAAGGAGTTGAGGCGCAAACATTGGCCAACCTATATCAAGCTGTAGAGAATGATCATATAATTATACCTGTTTTAAATAAAATAGACTTGCCCGCAGCTGACCCTGAAAGAGTAAAAACACAGATCAAGGAAATCCTTGGTGTTGATACTTCTAATGTTTTAGAAATATCTGCTAAATCAGGAATTGGCATTGAAGATGTATTGGAAACAGTTGTATCAGAATTGTCTCCTCCAAAGGGTGAGCCTAATAATAAATTGAAAGCCATGCTAGTTGATAGTTGGTACGATGCTTACTTGGGTGTTGTAATATTGGTAAGGGTGATTGATGGATCAATAAAGAAAGGTATGGAAGTAAAATTTCATGCAACAAATTCAAAGCATCTAATTGAGAGAGTCGGAACATTTAATCCAAAAATGACCTCTGTTGATGAAATAAAAACAGGTGAGTTGGGATATATAACTGCAGCGATTAAGGAAGTAGCTCAAACCAAAGTGGGTGATACAATTATAATGGCTAATGATAAGGATACAATGCCATTACCAGGATTTAAACCAAGTCAACCAGTTGTATTTTGTGGTTTATTTCCAACAAATGCTGCAGATTTTAAATTTCTAAAAGATGCTTTAGCGAAACTAAGACTAAACGATTCTAGTTTTCATTTTGAACAAGAAACATCAGCTGCATTAGGAATGGGCTTTAGATGTGGCTTCCTAGGCTTGTTGCATCTTGAAATAATAGTTGAAAGATTAGATCGTGAATTTGATATTGATCTTATTACAACAGCCCCAAGCGTAATTTATAATATTGAAATGAATAAAGGTGAAATGATTGAGCTGCATAACCCAGCTGATATGCCAGATACAACGCTTATAAAATCAATTTCTGAGCCTTGGATTAAAGCTACTATAATTTGCCCAAATGAATTTGTAGGCAATATTATTTCATTATGTGAAGATAAAAGAGGAATTCAATTAGAATTAAGCTATTCAGAAACAAGAGTTATCTTAATTTATCAATTACCTTTAAATGAAATAGTTTTTGATTTTTATGATCGATTAAAATCAATCTCAAGTGGTTACGCAAGTTTTGATTATGAAATAGATGAATACAAAGAGAGTGATCTTGTTAAATTAAGCCTACTAGTCAATGCTGAGCCAGTAGATGCTTTATCTATGATTGTTCACAGAGATTTTTCTGCCAGAAAAGGAAGAGCTATTTGCGAAAAACTAAAAGAACTAATTCCAAGACATCAGTTTCACATACCTATTCAAGCTGCTATAGGTGGTAAAATAATTGCAAGAGAGACTGTTAGTGGTTATAGAAAAAATGTGATCGAAAAAATTCATGGTGGTGGAGCAACTGATAGAAAAAGAAAGCTTTTAGACAAGCAAAAGAAAGGAAAACAACGCCTAAGAACTTTTGGAAAAGTAGATATTCCTCAAGAAGCGTTTATTGCTGCACTTAAAGTTGAATAAGGAAAGGTGGCCGAGTGGTTGAAGGCGCACGCTTGGAAAGCGTGTATGCGGGTGACCGTATCGTGGGTTCGAATCCCATCCTTTCCGCCATT
>PYIJ01102217.1_pt1 | contig 13943 bp, 8 predicted proteins | sample 3578051 | NCBI WGS metagenome assembly PYIJ01 (sample SAMN08408021, study PRJNA431606) | Marine metagenome isolate SA_KN192-05_S13_5m, whole genome shotgun... | biome: marine; feature: oceanic pelagic zone; material: water; isolation source: surface water sample, 0.2-0.8 um fraction ... | reverse complement strand
TCAATTCTTCCGTGGAATTGGCCTCTGATGATAGCAGTATGGCACGTTGTTCCAGCAATTAGAGCGGGTAACACAGTAGTCATGAAGCCATCACCTTATACACCACTCAGTTCCCTCAGGTTAGCGGAAATAATCAGCTCAGTTCTTCCTCCTGGCGTTCTCAACTGTGTTGCCGGTGAGAATGAACTGGGTCAGTGGATGACTGAGCATGAAAATATTCAGAAAATCATCTTCACTGGATCCATACCGACAGGAAAAAAAGTGATGAACAGTTCCTCAGCAACACTAAAAAGACTAACACTTGAGTTGGGAGGGAATGACGCAGGGATCGTTCTTGATGATATTGATCCATCGGCGGTTGCACAAGACATTATTCAAGGTGCTTTTTTGAACAATGGGCAAACCTGTGCTGCGCTTAAACGATTGTATGTCCATGAATCAGTCCATGATGAGTTATGTGAAAAATTAGCTGAAGCAGCCACAGGCATACCTATGGGTGATGGACTTGATGAGAATAATTTGCAAGGTCCAATCCAAAATAAAATGCAATACGATAAAGTTGTTGATCTCTTCGAAGACGCTAAAAAGCAGGGTGGCAGAGTGCTCTGTGGTGGCGATATTCCAGATGCTCCTGGTTACTTTATGTCTTACACTCTTGTTGCTGATGTTAAAGATGGTATGCGCATTGTTGATGAAGAGCAATTCGGTCCACTTTTACCAATCATAAAATACTCAGATCTTGATGATGCAATAAAAAGTGCCAATTCACTTGAGACTGGGCTGGGAGGGTCAGTATGGTCTTCAGATCTAGAGCGTGCTGCTGAAGTAGCAAGCAAGCTTGAGTGTGGAACAGCCTGGGTCAACGGTCATGGAGGAATTGCTCCAAATGTACCATTTGGTGGTGTTAAATGCTCTGGAATTGGAGTTGAATTCGCAGAAGAGGGTTTGCATGAATACACCAATATCCAGATCGTAAATGTAGCAAAGGCATAACTTAAGTGAGCAATATATTATCTCGGATTGGCCCGGGAATGATGCTTGCTGCTGTTGGCGTTGGTGTCTCTCACCTGGTTTATTCTACTCAAGCAGGAGCAGATTATGGGTTATCACTGTTATGGCTGATAATCGCAATTACACTAATCAAATATCCAGCATTTCGTTTCGCTGTTGACTACGCTAATGCAACTGGTGAGAGCTTAGTCAGAGCTTATGGTGATATAAGTAAATTGGCATTGGGTTGGTTAATGGCTGGCTTTGTTGTTGATACTTTTATCGCAACGAGTGCTGTTGCACTCGTTACCGCTGGATTATTTATTAATATTTTTGACGTGTCCTATACTGCACCTCAAGTAGCAATCGTGATAACCCTATTTTCTGCTGTCATCCTTATGAACGGTCAATATGCAAAAGCGGAAAATATCGTGAGATTCCTTGTCTTAATTTTCTCCTTGCTTACTTTGGCTGCAGTCATTTTTGCAATACCTATTCTAGGAAGTAACGATAGAGCCATACTTGCAGAAATTGATATGAATATGGAGTTATCACTTTTTATTATTGCGGTTGCTGGTTGGATGCCTATGCCAACAAACGGAGCGGTATTGTTTTCAAAATGGGTCTGTGAAAAAAGAAAGTTAAATAAAGATGAATTTAAAGACGATATTGCTTTGAGAGATTTTAAGATTGGTTATTTTTTGACACTATTTTTAGCTATTTGTTTTGTTGTCATGGGGACAGCCGTGCTTTTTGAAACTGGAAGAACTGTTCCAGTAACACCACCCGAATTTGCATCTGAGTTATTCCGTGTTTTCACCGAAACAATAGGCGACTGGTCCTATCCAATAATTGCTTCCGCTGGACTTGCTGTTATGTGGTCAACCTTGATTGCTCTGATGGATGTAATGCCGAGACTAACAGACAGACTATCTGGAGTCATGATGAAACGATCCAATGACTTACCCGACAGATATAAACTCTTCTCTGCTATCCAAGTAACAGGAATAATAATTATATTACTTTTCTTTTTGAGCAGTTTTAAGGCATTTCTCTACTTCGCTACAAGTGTTGGATTAATTGCTGCACCGACGATTGGATATTATAATTACAAAGCTATAACCTCTGCTAAAATTCCAGCAAAATACAGACCGAAGAATTCTTTAGTTATATGGAATTGGGCATGCATCGTGATTATGACAATGTTTGCAGTGGCTTTCGTGTATACGAGGATTTTTGTATGAGCAATATCAAGAAAATGACAGGTGGAAAAGCTATGGTTATGGCAGCCAAGGCTAATGGCATAGATACAGTTTTTGGTCTTCCTGGAGCACAAACATATCCAATCTTTGATGCGTTATATAACTTGCCTGAAATAAAAACAATCATATCTCGCCATGAGCAAGGGGCTGCATATATGGCTTATGGATATTCTAAAGCAACGGGTAAACCCGGGGCTTTTTCAGTAGTTCCCGGCCCTGGTGTATTGAATACTACTGCTGCATTGTGTACTGCAGCAGGTGGGAATGTTCCTCTTTTATGCATGACAGGACAGGTTCCTGCTGAATTTCTTGGTAAAGGCAGAGGTCATCTGCATGAGTTGTCTAGCCAAACTGGCACATTAGAAACATTGATCAAGCATGCAGAGCATATTGCCGATCCATCCAAAACATACTCATACATGAATAAGGCTTTCCGCACTATGTTAAGTGGCCGGCCTGGGCCTGTATCACTGGAAATGTGCTGGGATACCATGGGTCAACAGTGGGACGTTGAAGTGACAAATGGGAACAGTTCTGTTGATAAACCAGATTTAGATGATGATGCAGTAAATGAAGCAGCAAAATTAATATCCAATTCAAAAAATATCATGATCATGTCTGGAGCAGGAGCTCAGCATGCAAGTGAGGAAGTCAGGGAATTGGCTTCATTGCTTGGGGCTCCATCTACAGCACTTAGGAGTGGAAAAGGGGTTGTGAGCGAAGACAGTGATGTAGGAGTTTCTTCTGCCGTAGCGAGAAAGTTGTGGGAAGATACCGATCTTCTCATTGGTATTGGATCGAGGCTGGAAATGCAATACATGCGATGGTTGTCGATGATGAAGTACTATGATCGTTCCCCCCCAGGATGGAGAGGTTCTGTCACACCCAATGCGCCTAAACTCATCAGAATTGATATTGATCCAGAAGAAATGGTCAGACTCAAGCCTGATGTCGGAATTGTTGCAGACTCTATTGATGGAGTGACAGCATTAATCAACCGAGTGAATAAAATTGGTTTTCAAAAAGGAAATCTCGATCGTATTGCATCAATGAAAGCTAAAATGAGAAAAGCCATTGAAAAAATTCAACCTCAGATGTCATACCTAGATATCATTAGAGATATTTTGCCGAGAGACGGGTATTTTGTTGAAGAGCTCTGTCAGGCAGGATTTACATCTTATTATGGGTTTCCTGTTTATGAGCCAAGAACTTATGTATCTTCCGGCTATCAAGGTACTTTGGGTTTCGGTTTTCCAACTGCACTCGGAGTAAAAGCTTCTATGCCTGATAAAGCTGTGGTTTCTATCATTGGCGATGGTGGTTTTATGTTCGCAATGCCAGAACTATCAACAGCTGTTCAACACAACCTATCTGTTGTTACAGTATTGTTTAATAATAATTCTTTTGGGAATGTCAGAAGAGACCAAAAAGATAGGTTCCAATCAAATATTATTGGCGCCGATCTTACAAATCCAGATTTCCTTAAGATTGCAGATTCTTTTGGTGTTAAAGGGTATCGTGTATCAACTCCAAAAGATTTTAAACCTGCCCTTAAAAATGCAATTGAAGAAGATAAGCCAGCAATTATTGAGGTAGAAATTGAAAAAGATTCTGAAACAAATCCTTGGAAATACATTCATGGATAAATCTTGCTAATATCAAAAGCTTAAAATTCCGAATGAGGGTCGTTATTTGAAAAGTAAAATCACAAGAAGAGATTTTTTAAATGGAACACAAATCGCAATTGGTGCTTCTATGATTTCACCTATGCAGAATCTCTTAAGTGCAAATAACAGTTCTTTTTCCTTGCCGGAGAATTATTATCCGCCAGCGATGACTGGGCTAAGAGGAAGTCATGATGGTTCCTGGGAGGTCATGCACACAAAGGTGACAGGGAAATCTTGGCCAAAGACTGGGTATGAGGAAAAATACGACTTAGTTGTTGTAGGTGCTGGTATCAGTGGATTGTCCGCAGCATATCATTTTAAAAAAGAGCATCCCGATTCAAAAATTCTAATATTAGATAATCATGATGATTTTGGTGGACATGCCAAAAGGAATGAATTTAATGTGAATGGAGATAATCGAATAGGTTATGGAGGAACTGAAGCCATCGATACCCCTTCGTCATATAGCAACGAGGCCAAGGAATTAATAAAAGAAATTGGCATTGATGTTAATAAATTTTACGAAGCATATGACCAGTCCTTATATTCCTCATTGGGGTTATCGAAGGGCATTCTCTTTGATAATCAATCTTTTTCTGAAGAAAAATTAGTGGTTGGCTACAATAAGATTCCATGGAGAGAGTATGCCGACAAAACCCCAATGACGGACAAAGCAAAGGATGATCTGGTCAGAGTTTGGACGGAAAAAAAAGATTATCTCCCGGTGTTATCTGATGAAGAAAAGTACCAATTGTTAAAAAATATTAGTTATTACGATTTTTTAAAAGACTATGTAAAAGTTGATCAACAAATTCTCGAAATATTCAGACGTTGGGGCATGAGTTTTTGGTGTGTTGGTATAGACGAAGTCCCATGCACTCTGATTCAAAATTATGACGGTGGAATGCCCGGCTTAGATCATACATTAAAGAGAAGCGGCTATAGAGGGGATGAGCCTTATATTTTCCATTTTCCAGATGGCAATGCCTCCGTTGCAAGACTGTTAGTGAGAAAATTAATACCTGAAGCTGTTCCTGGCTCTACCATGGAAGATGTAGTTCTTGCTAAGGTTGATTACTCTTTGTTGGATAATGATAATTTAAATAAAATACGACTCAACTCCACTGTAGTTGATGTAGCGCATAACCGTGACTCAACTGCAGTTGATGTGACTTACGTGAGGCACAATAATGCACATACAATAAGAGCAGATAGGTGTATTCTTGCCTGCTATAACACTGCTATTCCATACATTTGTCCAGAATTACCAAGCAAACAAAAAGAAGGGTTGAAATATAATGTCAAGATCCCGCTGACATACACCAAGGTAATGATACCGAGCTGGAAATACTTTGCTGAATTAGGGTTGGATTTTGTTTATTACACAAATGGTTTTTTTAAGCAGGTTGAATTGGCATATCCGGTATCTATAGGCGATTATCAATTCAACAAATCACCGAATGACTCCATGATACTTCACATGTGCCATTCCCATCATTCTCCAGATATTCAGGGGCCTGATCAATGGAAAGAGGGCAGGAGAGTGCTTTTATCAACGCCTTTTTCTGTTTTTGAAGATCACATTAAAAATCACTTAGATCAGGCATTGAAAAAAGCAGGATTTGATGCAGATAGGGATATATCAGCAATTACAGTGAATCGATGGCCTCATGGTTATTCCTATTCAAATGATCTTATTTGGGAGCCAGAATGGCCAAACGATGAAAGTAAACCATGGATAATAGGAAGCAGGCAATATGGAAGGATCTCAATTGCAAACTCCGATGCAGCCGCTTCAGCGGATACCAATGCTGCTATAACCGAAGGAATTCGGGCAGCAAATGAAATGCTGTCTTTCTAATTATATTAAAAATGTCCATCAGACTTTTTTTTAAAATAATACTATTATCTATTCTGGTTGCATGTTCAGACAATCAAGAGGTTTTTCTTCCCGACTACACCGAGATCGATTATCTAATAAAAAATGGAAAGATTGTCGATGGAACAGGCAATGAGGCCTTCTTTTCAGATCTTGTGATTGTTGAAGATGAAATCGTTTTTGTCGGTGATACAAGATTTACAGAAATTGATAAACAAAACAGAATAAAAAACATAATTCATGCCAATGGAAGAGTTGTAACCCCAGGATTTATCGATCTGCATTCACACGGCGATCCTCTGAAGTATCCATCAATGCCAAATTTCTTGGCAATGGGGGTTACCACTATTACCCTTGGTCAAGATGGGGCGAGTCCTGAAACTCATCCATTATCTTCATGGATGAATAGGGTTGAAGAGCGGGGTATAGGCCCAAACCTCGCTATGTTTGTGGGCCATGGAACTCTTAGGAATCTCTCAGGTATTAAAACGGACAAGAATCCTGATCCAGTAAAAATCAATAGTATGTTATCCATGTTGGATGAAACTCTTAAATATACCTTTGGACTGAGTACAGGATTAGAATATAGTCCAGGGTTAAATGCCAAATCAGCAGAGCTAAAAGAGATTGCTAGGGTTGTTGGAAAAAATAACCGACTAATCATGAGTCACATGCGAAACGAGGATGATGATGAACTTGAAAGCTCAATTTCCGAATTATTGGAGCAAGGGGAATACGCTAAAATACATATTTCTCATCTCAAGGCTGTGTATGGAAAAGGAGAAAAACGTGCCGATGAAATATTATCTATATTGGATAGTGCCAGAAGCAATGGAATTGATGTAACAGCAGAAGTTTATCCTTACACCGCAAGTTATACAGGGATAGGCATTGTTTTTCCAATCTGGTCTAAAACGCCAGAACAGTTTCAAGAAGCAAAATTGAATAGAAGAGATGAATTAGCAAATTATCTTAGAAATCGTGTTAATAGAAGAAATGGCCCTGAAGCTACATTGCTCGGAACGCAACCGTATACTGGTAGAACATTAGCAAGCATCGCCCACGAGAAAGAGATCAATTTCGAGGATCTGCTCATTGATGAAATTGGGCCTAATGGAGCCTCAGGGGCTTACTTTGTTATGAATGATGAACTTCAAGATCGCTTATTAACTGATCCATATGTGGGTGTGTGTTCGGATGGAAGTATAAGTGGGTTCCACCCCAGAGGACATGGCACATTTGCAAAAATAATTGAAAAATATGTGGTTCAAGAAAAATTGCTGACGTTAGAAGAAGCAGTTAGGAAAATGACTTCTTTTTCAGCAAATGTTCTTGGTATTCATGATCGAGGGACACTTGAGGTGGGTATGAAGGCCGATATAAATATTTTTGAACCAAATAACGTTCGCGCACTTGCTACCTATCCAAACCCATTTGTTCTGGCTGAGGGATTTGATATTGTTTTAGTTAATGGTAAAAAAGCTTGGCAAGATCAAAATCAAAGTCAACAGCTCTGGGGAAGAGTATTGAGACCGGAAAATATTAGATAAATCATGAAAGACAAAAAAAACACTGCATCTTTTTCCTTGAAAGATGAAAAGTTTGATCTCGATGCATTTAACTTGAAATACAAATCAGCTCTGACTTTTATAAATTCACCTGCATTCTCGGCTAATGACATCATTAAAGTCGATAAGAATACAATCACATTAGATCTCAGTAGAGGAGCTGAGTTATTTGGTGTGCCACTCTCAGGTTTGCCTGTCGATCACTTCAGCAATCTCATAAATCGTGCATTAATTGATGCAGAGACAGGATTTGCTTATGGGAGATGGGCAGAAAATAGAGGCATCTATGCAAATGATTTATTTAACTCTAATGCAGATGCTATCAGTGAGAAACGCTCTATTCATCTTGGCCTCGACGTATTTTGTAATGATGGAACCAAAATATACAGTCCACTGGATGGACGAATTCATACAAAAACGAATAATAAGCAGGAATTGGATTATGGTCCTTTATTAATATTGGAGCATGATGACGATGAAGGAGGAGTTTTTTTTACATTATACGGGCATCTTGATTCAAAAAGCCTGATAAATATTCATGAGGGAGATGAAATTATTGCTGGCCAACCTATTGCTGAGGTGGGTGCGCCACCAGAGAATGGCAATTGGCCTCCCCATCTTCATTTTCAAATTATTTTAGATTTATTGGGTTTGAATTCTGATTTCCCAGGAGTGGCATTTCCAAGTGAAATGGAGAAGTGGTTATCACTATCACCTTGTCCTTCAATGTTTTTTGAGAGTGCTCCTACAGAGATTGATGCGAGCATGGAAACCAAAAAGAAATTAGGTGTAACGGCAATATGAATTCTCTTCAATTCCTTGATTATATAGCAATGCTCGCATACTTCCTTGTGCTTATATGGATAGGGGTTTCTGTAGTTAGATCAAGAAGCGAAAAAAACAAGTACGATTCATTTTTAGCTGCCGATAGAAATATGAATCTCCTGCAAACTACCAGCAGTGCGGCAGCAACAGATATCGGCGGTGGTTTTAGTATCGCAATGGGAGGGCTAGGCTTTACTCTTGGAGTCTCTGGGTCGTGGATGATTGCAGTATCAGGTCTGAGTATTGTGATGGTGTCATTCTTAATGGTACCCAAGGTAAAACGTTGGTCAGATAGGGTCAAAGGTTTAACTACAGGGGATTTATTTGCAGCGAGATTTGATCGAAAAACAGGAACACTCGCAGCCGTAGTGATTGGACTCTCATGGTTCACATTTGTGGGTGGCCAAATAATTGCTGGAGGTAAATTACTTCAAGTTACTCTGAATATGAATTTGACAGTGGCTGTTTTGGTGTCCGGAGCAGTGATTCTTGCATATACAACGATGGGAGGTCTTAAAGCCGTCATATACACAGATGTATTTCAAATGTTGGTTTTAATGATTGGTATAGTTTTTATAGCGGTTCCAATAGGCCTAATTGAGGTAGGAGGTTGGAGTGCGATGGCACAGCAATTTAGCTCTTCAGATTCAACAAAACACCTTTTGGATTGGAGCGCGGTTGGGTGGCGTCAAATGCTTGGTTGGTTCTTCGCAATCTTCCCTGTTTGGTTTATCTCTATAGCTGCAATGCAGAGAATTGTCGCTGCCAGAGATGTCAAAACTGCGCAGAGAGGCTTTTTTCTTACAGGTATACCGATTGAATGGCCGTTATTCGCTATTGGAAGCACTATGATAGGTCTTTTTGCAAGATATTTAATTCCAGATCTGACTGATCCAGAATTAGCCACACCGATGATCATCATGCAATTGTTGCCTGCCGGTGTCGCAGGACTGGTCATTGCCGCCTACATTGCTGCTGTGATGTCCTCAGCGGATTCATGCTTAATGGGACCAGTTGCTATATTCACAAATGATATTTACAAAAGATATATAAAACCAGATTCATCAGAACTGCACCTTGTAAGGGTCGCTCGATATGCGACCCTGATACTAGGCATTCTTGCGATTGTGATGGCATATCTAATTCCTAATGTTCTGGATTTAATCTTATATGCATATACATTCGGCTCAGCAGGAATCTTTTTTCCGATGCTCGGTTTGTTGTTTTGGAAAAAAACTACAGCAAAAGGTGCATTTTGGAGTATGCTTCTAGGGGGTTCATCGGCAGTAATTTACTCAATTATAGGAGAGCCATTTGGTTTTGCAGCCTCATATCTGGGCTGGATAATTGGGCTGCCAACCTTAGTTATAGTTTCTCTAATGAGTGACCATAGTCCCGAAGAAAATCCCGATCTTTTTATTTGATTTCGAAATGCTTTTAGTAGTAACTTGCATCACCTCAGAATGATTTAAGCGAGACCATTGAATGTCGCAAATTCAGAATATTCGTAATATTGCAATTATTGCTCATGTTGATCATGGGAAAACTACTCTTGTAGATCAGTTATTGAGATACTCTGGAACGTTTGATCCTCGTGATAATTCAACAGAAAGAGTGATGGATTCAAATGACCTGGAGCGAGAAAGGGGCATCACAATATTATCAAAAAATACATCCATTACTTGGAACGATTATCAAATTAATATAGTGGATACCCCTGGCCATGCTGATTTTGGTGGTGAGGTAGAAAGAATTCTTTCCATGGTTGACAGCGTTCTCCTGCTTGTTGATGCGGTAGATGGGCCAATGCCTCAAACACGATTTGTAACGCAAAAAGCATTCGCTAGAGGACTAAAACCGATTGTAATAATTAATAAAATTGATCGGGATGGCGCAAGACCAGATTGGGTTCTTAACCAAACGTTTGATCTTTTTGACAAACTTGGTGCTACTGATGATCAACTTGATTTCGCTGTTGTCTATGCATCAGCTTTATCGGGTTACTCCAGCCATGACCCTCAAGATAAAAATGGTGATATGTCCCCGTTGTTATCAACAATAATATCTCAATCACCACCCCCGGTTGTTGATCTTGATGGTCCATTTCAGATGCAAATTTCTAGCTTAGGATATGATCCATATATTGGTGTTTTGGGAACAGGAAGGATTCAAAGAGGAGGGGTAAAATCGAACACACCAATTTCTATAGCCTCTGAAACCAATAACAGCAAAAATGCTAGGATCATGGATTTATTTGGCTTCGATGGCCTCAAAAGAGTAAAGATTGAATCTGCTTATGCTGGCGATATCATTACCATTTCTGGGATTGATGATCTATCAATATCAGACACATTGTGTGATCGAGATTGTATAGAGTCACTTCCTCCCCTCACGGTTGATGAGCCAACTATAAGTATGACTTTCCAGGTCAATAAATCTCCATTTTCAGGGAAAGATGGAAAATATCTCACAAGTCGACAAATTCGTGAACGTTTGGATACAGAGCTAACTCATAATGTCGCACTTAGGGTTGAGGATACGAATGATCCAGATAAATTTAGAGTGTCTGGAAGAGGCGAGCTTCATCTTTCCATCTTAATTGAAAATATGCGTAGAGAGGGTTTTGAATTGGCAGTATCGAGACCTGAAGTCATTTATCATGAAATTAATGGTCAGATACATGAGCCTTGGGAGCAACTCACAGTTGATTTTGAAGAGGAGCATCAGGGAACAATCATGACTAAGTTAGCAGAACGCAAAGGAAAACTAATCGAAATGATCCCTGATGGTAAAGGTAGGGTAAGACTGGATTACAATATACCCACTCGTGGTCTGATCGGTTTTAGGACAGAGTATTTATCTGCCACCTCAGGAACAGGTCTTATGTATCATGTATTTGATAGATATGATGTACGCGTTGAATCTACACTTGGACAACGAAATAATGGCGTCTTAGTTTCGATGGTAACCGGAAAAGCTCTGGCCTATGCATTATTCAATCTTCAGGAGCGTGGAAAATTAATGATTAAACATGCGGATGAAGTTTATGAAGGAATGATTATTGGTATCAACAGTAGAACCAACGATCTAAATGTTAACCCCACAAAGGCTAAGAAGTTAGATAATATGAGAGCATCAGGAAACGATGAAAATATCGTACTTACACCACCAATCAACTTTTCATTAGAACAAGCATTGGAATTTATAAATGATGATGAATTGGTTGAAGTAACACCAAACAATATTCGAATCAGAAAAAAACTACTCACCGAGGTAGAGAGAAAAAGAGCTTCAAGATAAAACTTAAGCCCTTATTAATTAATCTGATTGCTCTTTTTTCTTTAAAAAGTGTTTCCAATTAGAAGATAGATTAGAACACTTATTAGACCAACAGTTAGAGCATAGGGCATTTGTGTTTTTATGTGATCAATATGATCTGATGCAGCACCAGTTGATGCAAGAATCGAGGTGTCAGATAAAGGCGAACAATGATCACCGAATACACCTCCACCTGCTATAGCGGCTACTGTTGCATATACTATGTGCGTGATTTCATTTCCTGAAAAATTAAATGCTAACGGAACGGCAATCGGTATCATTATTGCGTAAGTACCCCATGAGGTTCCTGTTGAAAAAGCGACAATGGCTGTGATTAGGAATGCCAGCATAGGCAGCAGTTTCGGCGTCAGCCATGATTCTGTATTGTCAATAATAAAGCCTGCAGTATTGAGCATTGCAGAAAGATCATTCAATGAGTATGCGAGAGCTAAAATAATTATAGCTGGCATAATTCCTTTGATACCCATCATGGCAGTATTGATTATTTCATTTAGAGGCACACCCTGAATTCTCATTATTATCCCAGCGACTGAAGACGATAGTAGAAAAGCTTCCATTGGTTTTGCCGATGAAGTAATCATGAATGAGCCCACAGCAAAACAGATTACAATCAGGACAGGAAAAACAAAATTCCAGAACAAGCTGGTTTGAATACCCTCATAAGGCTCGATGTTGGTTAGCTCAACCCCCATAAGTGGATTTGCTCCATCTCTCAATAATTTATTTTCATTGATTGCCCTCTGCTCTGCTTCTCTCATTGGGCCAAAGTCAGGTATTACTTTTGTAGCAATTAATCCAACCATAATCACCGCTAGCATTGAATAAATATTGTAAGGGATGGAATATATGAATAGCATCATTGCCTCACCGGCATCTTGAACTGGCCCCATCCCAATCATAAGTGTTGCTACTAAAACGGCCCAGCCGGTTATAGGAACAAGTATACTCACTGGTGCTGATGTTGAATCGCATATGTATGCTAGCTTTTCACGAGATATTCTAAACCTATCAGATAGATCCCTCATTGTTGAACCAACAAATAGCGGACTGAAATAGTCGCTAAAGTACACAAACATGCCCATGAACCAAGCGATCAATTGAACACGTATTCGGGTCATTTTTTTTGAAGCAATAAATAATGAAAAATTACGGATTGCACCTGTTCTCTGGAAGAATGCAATTGAAATACCAATAAAAAATTCAAGCAAAAGCACCCATGAAAAGTCAGTATTCCCGAGCGCATTTTTAAGTAAATTAGGAAATCCAATTAAACCTTGACCGGAGACAACCACACCGATTAAACAGGCCATCGCTAAAGAAAAGATTGTATTCCTGGTGATGAAGGCAAGAAGGATAGCAACACTTGCGGGTATGAGTGATATAACTCCAAAATTTTCCACTGGATCCATGATAGAAAACCAAATTAAATTAGTTAGATTAGATTTCTTTTTTTGCTCTCTTACTTTCTATCATTGATATCAATTTAAAGCCAATTTTTCTGAATGGTTCGGGCGGCATTCGGCTTGCAGATCCAAACAATTTTTTAATCTCTGGCACTTTTAATTGATTCGCTGACATGGCCAGTAACTCACCAAATAATGTTCCTTTAACAATTCCACCTCCATTACAACCTGCAGATATATGAATATTATTTTCAATTTCTCCCCATATGGGACCTCCATTGTATGTGAATCCAGTTGTTCCGCCCCAAACACTTTCAAAATTTATATTTGTTAATTGTGGAAATCTTAATTTTAAGCTTTGTTTCAGATGCGTAGATGCATCCACGTTATTTCTTTCGTATCCATAATCATAGAGTGATCTAATCATTAATCTGCCATCAATCGTGAGCCTGAGAGTGCTACCTAGTCTGTGTGCAGGCAAAATACCCCAATTTGTCTCAGTGCCAAGTGTGAATAATTTATTTTCTTGAAGAGGTTCGGTAATTGCAGCATAAGTGTATATCGGTGAAATATAACTTCTCACGAAGCCTAATTTTGCACAAAATGCATTATTAGCAATAACAATTTTTTTAGAACGTATTGATGCTTTCGGTGTAATGATTAGCCAACTTTTTTTATCTTGTTTTATCGAGAGTGCCGGCGTATTTTCGTAGAGATCTATACTTTTTGGGAGTTTGTCAATCAGTGCCCTAATTAAGGCTGCAGGTTGAGCGAGATAACAATGAGGATTGTATAAACCCTCACTGTAATAATTGGTGCCCAATTTCTCGTGTAACTGATCCTTGTTTAATCTGTCATATTCTAAACCAGATTTTTTAAGAAAGTTTTCGTAATCTCTGAGTGATTTTTTTCCTAATTCACTAGCAGCAGCTCGATATGTTCCAGCTCTGTGTATTTGACAATCAATTGCTGAATCCTTAACTTCATTAAAAATTTTTTGTGCAGCTTTT
>PYIJ01086328.1_pt1 | contig 13977 bp, 18 predicted proteins | sample 3578051 | NCBI WGS metagenome assembly PYIJ01 (sample SAMN08408021, study PRJNA431606) | Marine metagenome isolate SA_KN192-05_S13_5m, whole genome shotgun... | biome: marine; feature: oceanic pelagic zone; material: water; isolation source: surface water sample, 0.2-0.8 um fraction ... | reverse complement strand
TTTTTAAGTTTAATATGTCTAATTTTAGAAATCATAATAATTAAAAAACTAACCTAGTATGTCCTCTCTTTTAATTAAAAATGTAAATATAATAGACCCGAATTCTGAGTATAATAATTCTAAAAAAGACATACTTTTAAAAAATGGATTAATTGTAAAGGTTGAAGGCAAAATTGATGAAAATAATTCAGAAACAATTCAAGAAGACAATCTTTATGCTTGCCCTGGTCTTTTCGATTTTTCAGTAGATTTTCCCGAGCCTGGAAATGAACAAAGAGAAACTCTAGAATCTGGTCTGTTTTCCTCTAAATCTGGAGGTTTCACAGGTGTTGGACTACAGCCTACTTACCAACCTGCTAGAGATAAAAAAAGTGAAATTCTTTTCTGCAAAAATACTACTAAAGATTTCGGAATAGATGTTGTTCCCTATGGAGCAATTTCTAAAGAATTAAAGGGCGAACAATTGGCAGAAATGTTTGACATGTACAATGCTGGATCACTTGCCTTTTCAGACAATATGCGACCAGTTCATAATAGCGGTCTTTTTTCTAGAGCATTGCTTTATGCAAAGAACTTTAATGGATTAATAATTTCTTTCCCTTATGAAGAAAAAATATCTCCACATGGACAAATAAATGAAGGAGTTGTTTCAACTAAATTAGGTTTGGAAGGGATTCCAGATTTATCTGAAGAACTGATGGTTAATAGAGATTTATTGATAAATAATTACCATGAAGGAAGGTTACACTTCAATATTTTATCTTCAAAAAAGAGCATAGAACAAATTAAAATTGCTAAAAAAATTCAAAATAATTTAAGCTGTGGAACATCTATTTATCATCTATTATTTGACGATGAAATTATTAGTCAATTTGACAATAGATTTAAAATACTTCCACCTTTTAGAACAAAAGAAGATAGAAATGCACTTTTAGAAGGGATTAAAAATGGAACTATAGATGTAATTACATCTTACCATCAACCCAATGAAAAAGAAACTACTAATGTAGAGTTCAGCTTGTCCCCTTTTGGATCTATAGGTACCCAGGTTTGCTTTCCATTAGCACTAACTTATCTTAAAGAATATATTGGTCTAGAGAAAATTGTACAGTGTATGTCTATCAATCCACGAACAATCCTTCAATATGAAGTTCCTATTATAAAAGAAGGTTATGTAGGAAATATGACATTATTTAATCCGGATAAAAAATGGACTTATGATAAAAATAACAACACCTCTATGAGTGAAAATACTGGCTTATTTGGTTCTGAACTTATTGGATTTGTTCACGGAACCATTCTTGAAAGTAATTATCATAAAAATATTCTGAAATAATAAATAATATTCTACATTTGCTGTGGGCAAGTCTCATACGACCAGCTCCTGTTGAATCCCCCAGGATGGGAACATAGCAAGGGTAAACGGTTGTAGCGGTGCGATATGAGTAGCTTGCCCTTTTTTTGTATCTTATTAGACAGTAATGTCTATAGAAATTAAAGAAATAAAAAATTTAAATCCTCTTCAATTATCTCAATGTATTGAAATATCGAACCGTTTATTTGGTAAAGGGTACCATTCTAAAAAATATTTCTTAAAGAAAGATATTGTTAAAATCGTTGCTTTAAACAAGAACAATATCATAGGTTTTTTTATAGGAAAAAAAGAAATAAAAAATGTGGTAATAGATTGTATTGCCATAAAAAGACGTTGGCAAAGAAAAAGTATAGGTACAAAACTTATGACTTTCTATTTTCAAAAATTTCTAAGTTCAAAAGATAAGGTAGTTGCCTATGCATGGAAAATTAAAAACAAAATGCCTGCAGGAAAAATCAATTACAAGTTTGGATTAAAACCTGTGAAAAATATGGGAAAAATATGGAAGAATAAATGCAATATTTCTTTTAAATGTAGCAGCTACAATAAAACTTGTATTTGTGAGTGTGTTAAATTTTCAAATTAATTGTTAGCAATTACTCAAAAATTTCTTTTTTACAATTTTTAATTATTCTTACTTTCACCAAATAACCAATTAAAAACAAACACATGAAATTTTTTATTGATACAGCAAATTTAGAGATGATACAAGAAGCCCAAGATTTAGGCATTTTAGATGGTGTTACAACCAATCCCTCTCTTATGACTAAAGAAGGTATTTCAGGTTCTAAAAATATTGTGAATCACTATAAAAAAATATGTGAAATTGTAGATGGTGATGTGAGTGCAGAAGTAATTTCAACAGATTTTGATGAAATGGTGAAAGAAGGTGAAGCATTGGCTAAGCTAGATTCAAATATTGTAGTCAAAGTACCAATTATTAAAGATGGTATTAAGGCAATTAAATATTTTTCTGACAAAGGAATAAAAACCAATTGTACTTTAATATTTTCAGCTGGACAGGCATTGCTAGCAGCAAAAGCTGGTGCGACTTATGTTTCTCCATTTATTGGAAGATTAGATGATGTTAGTACAGACGGAATAGATTTAATTGCCCAAATAAGAGAAATATTTGATAATTACTTGTTTGACACTGAGATACTTGCGGCTTCTGTAAGGCATCCTATGCATATTATACAATGCGCGGAAATTGGTGCAGACGTTATGACAGGACCACTTAGCGCGATAACTGCGCTTTTAAACCATCCTTTGACAGATATTGGCTTGGCTAAATTTTTAGCTGACTTTAAAAAAGTAAATGGCTAGATAATTATGCTTATCAATGTTGTTGCTAAAAATCCTGATTTAAGAGTTATTCAAAAAATCATTAAAATCTTAAACAACGACGGTCTTATTATAATTCCTACTGATACAATCTATGCTTTCGCAACAAGTATAAAAAGCAAAAAGGGGCTTGAAAGATTAGCTAAAATCAAAAACATCAAATTAAAAAAGGCTAACTTTTCTTTGATTTGTCAGGACTTAAAAGAAATTTCTAGATATACCAAGCCACTTGAAAGAAAAACCTTTAAAGTACTTAAAAATGCACTTCCAGGTCCATTTACATTTATATTGAATGCAAATAATAATATTTCCAAAATATTTAATTCTAATAAAAAAGAAATTGGGATAAGAATTCCAAACCATAGGTTTATTAGAACCCTTATAGAAGAATTAAATCATCCTTTAATATGTTCAAGTGTAAATGACGAAGATGAAATTGTTAAATATACTACAGACCCATTGATAATATTTGAAAATCATGAAAACAATGTAGATGCAATAATTGACTATGGATATGGGAAAAATGTAGCATCAACTGTTGTAGACTGTACATCTGATGATTTGGTATTGATAAGGCAGGGAGCAGGTGAATTATAAAACGTTTAAAAAAGATTAACAATTAAGACATAAGAAAATAGAAATTGTTTATAATTTTGAGATGAAATTATAAATTATGACAATAGCTATAATAGCACACGACGGAAAAAAAGCTGAAATGGTTCAATTTTTAAATGAACAAGCTAATATTCTTCATAAAAATGAAATTGAGTTAATTTCAACAGGAACGACTGGTGAAAAGGTTAAAAAAGCTGGATTTAAAGTCACTGCATTACTTTCTGGTCCTTTAGGTGGAGATGCTCAAATTGCAGCTAGAGTTGCCGATGGATCTTGCCATATGGTCATATTTTTTAGAGATCCTTTGGAAAAACATCCACACGAACCAGATATTTCAATGCTAATGAGATTGTGCGATGTTCATGATATTCCTCTAGCTACTAACCCATCTAGCGCAGCTCTTTTAATGAAAGGTATTTACAGCAATTAAAAAATTCTTAAATTATAGTTCTTTAATTCTTTATCTAATTTTTTAGATTTTGGACAATGAATATCCAAAGTCATCCAGAATTCTTTGCTATGGTTTTTAACTTTGGTATGAACCAATTCATGAATAATAACATAATCTATAAGTTCCTCTCTAAGTCTCATTAAATGTAAAGAAAGATTTATGTTATTTTTAAAAGAACAACTCCCCCATCTAGTTTTTGTGTTTTTTATTGCCAATTTTTGATAAGCAAAGTTGTGTTTTTTTGCCAATTCGTTTACTCTTTTAGGTAAAAAAGAATTAGCTTCTATTCTTAGAATTTTTTCAATTACATTTCTTATATAATTTTGATTTTCAACAGATTGAATTTCATTATTGTCAGAAATATAAATTTTTATGGATTTGTTTTCTTTTAAAAAAGTGTTCTTTTCCTCTAAATAGGAATCAATAAATATAGAATGAAATTTTGTTTTAAAGATACTACCAATTATAAAATTGGTCTGCAATTGTTCCTGACTTTGTATTTTATGAAGATTCTTTTGAATCCAGCTCATCTTAGATTCAACAAAATATTTCGCTATTTTAAAAGATAAAAAACTAGGAACTGTCACTAAAACTCCTTCAAAAGGTTTTATTCTGATGGAGATATTTCTTGCTTTTAAACTCTTTCTTAAATTTATTTCAGTATTCTGTATTTTTAAAATTTTAGCCTTCATTTATAACTATCTCCAAAGCTGAATAAATTGTGAATTGTATTTTTTTATCCATAAATTTTCACCACCATTGCTAGATTAATTTTTTTTTATTATTGATAACTCTTTAAGTTCCAACTGCCTATTAAATGACTTGGTAAGTTTTTTGATTAGGATTTAGGAATCGGTATAATGATTTAGTTCTATTGTTAATTGATTTTGATATATGAAGCTTAAAATAATTTTAAATTTATTAAATATTAGTTTTTAAAACTTATATTGTTGAATCAATTTTCGATTTTTTATGAAAGATAATTCCCTTTTAAAATCTTCAATTTTTTTATTGTTGTCCATTTTCTTATTCTCTTGTAGTAAGACGACTTATAAAAAAGCTTCTCCTATTGTAGAAGATAATTGTATATCAATATCTAATATTATGATAGTAAAAAATATGGATAGTATATGGGAGCTAAGAAATGAAGAAGAGGAACATTTATTCTACTTTCCAAATTTTAAAGAAGCTGAAAAAACAAAAATTGTATTGGAGCACTACCAAGTAAAATTCCTTTGTAATTGTGGTGAAGGTTATTATACAAATTCATTAGGTGAGGAGAATAGAAATTCACTATTTATGCAATATCAATTATCCTCCGACAATACAGGAATTGGAAATAATGAAATGAATAGCTATAGAAATAGTTCCGAAGATTGCCTTCCATTTGATCCTGAGAAGTTGGTTGCTAAAAAATCTCTAGACGGAAATTGGTATTTAATAGAAAAGCCAGGACATTCTATGTTTGGATTTGGAAAAAACGAAGAAGAATGTGTAAAAGCACTTAGTGTTATTAAAAAATATGGTTTTAACCAATCTTGTTTTGTTGGGAGAGCCAATCCTTCTTTTAGCTATCTCAAAAGATTTAGAGAAGATATTGATACACTTGTTATTTTTTAATATACAATAGTAGATTTAAATAATATCATTTTTAATAAATACAAGTAATTGATTATTAGGATATTAAATGAAATAATTGAAACAAATTTTATCTTTATTAAATGGTAATCAGTTTTTTTTAAAATGAATAACTTAATATTTTAGTTAGTTATACAACTAAACATTTTATGAATTTTTATTTAATTGACAAAGTTATAGAAATTAAGGTTGGTAAATCTGCATCTGGTATTAAATGTTGGAGTTTAGATAACCAAATATTTGACTCTCACTTTCCAGGTTTTCCAACTGTACCTGGTGTCTTATTGACCGAGTCTATGGCTCAATTATCTGGAGTTTTAATAGAACAGAGTTATTATAAGGATTACAAGAAAAAAGGAAATATATTTCCTATTTTAAGTATTATTCAAAAAGCAAAATTTCGATCTTTTGTAGAACCAGGTGATCAATGTATAATTGAAACATCACTAGTATCTATTGACGTAACAAGAGCTACTACTAAAACAATTACAAAAGTTGGAGATAAAATAGTTTGTGAGGCAACATTATCTTTTGTTATAGGAGGTGAAAAAGATATTAAGAAAAATCCTTTTTTGAAAAAGAGACAGTTATATTATCATAATATTCTTCCTGAAAGTTTTAAATAATAGTGACTTATATTTTAGATCATAATAGTTTTGTGTCTGATGTTTTTATAGATGAAAAAATTTCTGAACTAAATAATATTTCAGTTAAAATTGGCAAATTAATACTAGACAAAGAATCTGATTATTTCCCAACAAGAAGTGATCAAAAAGTAATGAGAGATGATATTAAAATGTCTATAGTTACTGCTCAAGAATTATTAAAAAAATATAGTTTTTCTAAAAAGACCATTTCAAATATGCCATTATTTGTATCTAATGGATCATTTTTTGGTAATTTTGAAAAACATTTATCTAGAGTTCTTAATGTTTTTAAGGATGCTACTTTGGAAGGTTCTAGAATGGAAGTTTACAAAAAGATTTATAGAGCTAGTCCCCCACTTTTAGCAATAGAAACTCTCACAAACTCTAATATGAGTTTTATTGCTCAATACACTGGTTTGAAAGGAAATAATGCGACTTTTGGAAATACATCTATATCTACTTATTATGCATTAAAACAAGGAGTCAATGAAATAAAAAATGGAGAGAAATATTGCTGGGTAAGCGCTTCAAATGGAGCTAATATTTATTCACATATTATGAATAGAAGTACAAGTGAAGTGGAATTAAGTGGAATTGAAAATACTGGAGGTGGACATATAATATTATCAAAAAAAAGAAATAAGAACAATAAAGTATTGTGTAAAATCACCGAAATGATCAACATGAAAAAAGTTCCTAATCTTCATGATCAAATTATTAAAAGAACATGGACTGAATTACTTAAAAATTCTAAATCCGAAATAATTATTTTTTCAGGAGCTATTGACCAAGGAGTAAATTACAAAGATGAACAACATTTAAAAGCTTTAAATATTCCAACAATATCAATTTTTGAAAAATATGGATTTTTAGGGGTTTCTAATCTGATATTCGGAATAATTGAGGGAATAAAACATATCAAAAATGGCACAAAATCAATTGATATTATTGATAGAGATGTTTACGGAAGAGAATGTTTAATAAGAATAGAGTTATGTTAAAAAATAAAGTTTACATAATTGAATATGAAATGATTAGTCCAATAGCACTTGGGAAAGATGAATTTATTAAGAGCATAATTTCTAATAAAAGTGCTGAACAAATTGTTGAAAGAGTTAATACAGATGGATTTCCATTTAAAAAAGCAGCAGAGGTAAAAAAAGATCTTACTTTTCTATATGAAAAAGAAAAAGAAGTAATTAAAAAAGCTTCTAAAATTGATAGAAAACTTGAGCTATTAGTTGCTGCTTATTGGAAAAGTAAAAAGAGATTAGAGCCAATAATCAATATTTTAAAGGAGGAAGAAACTGGGACTATTTTAGGCGTAGGTTCAGATGCAATACCATTAGAATTCTTTGAAGAAGAAATAAAGAAGTATTTCCATATGGGACTCGATCCAGTACCAGAACTTGAGACATATCTAAATAGCAATTCTTCAAAGATAAACATGGTAAATAATCCTTACGATATACACTCCCTTTATTTAGCAGAAAAATTTAAAGCTGGTGCATTCCAAAAATCCATTTTAACTGCATGTGTGTCCTCCACTCAAGCCATTGCTTTAGGATTTCAATCTATTTTAAATAACGAAGCAAAAGTAGTCATAGCTGGTGGAACTGACTCTTTAGTAAATTTGGTACCATTAACTGCATTTGGTAAACTTGGAGTTATTCCAGAAACAGCAACTGGTACTGAATGTATTCCATTTGATTTAAACAGAAATGGCACACTTGCAGGTGAAGCTGCAGGGTTTGTAATTCTTGCTTCCGAAGAATTTGTTGATCAAAATAAAATAAAACCATTAGGTCAAATCATGGGATATGGCAATAGTCTAGATGGTTATAAGATAACTGCACCAGATCCAAGTGGCGTATCCATGACAAAAGCAATTGAAAATGCACTTTCAAACTCTGGGCTTAAATCATCTCAAATTGATTATATAAATGCACACGGAACAGGAACTAAACATAACGACCATTTAGAGTTAAGATGTATTGGAAAAGCTTTGGGAGAAGATGCAAAAAAAATTCCTATTTCTTCAACTAAAGATAGGCATGGTCATGCAATTGCAGCTGCAGGAATTCAAGAACTCTGTTTATTGCTAGAACTTATGAAATACGATACTATACCAAGTAATTTAAAATTAAAATCTCCTTGTTCTAAGGATTACAACTTAATTAGAGAAAACAAAAAGAAAAAAATAACTTATGCATTAACCAATAATTTTGCTTTTGGAGGGATAAATACAGTTTTAGTAATTAAAAATGAGAGGATATGAATCTAAACTTAGAGAATCAAGTTGTAATAATAAGTGGTGCTACTGGTGGAATTGGAGGAGATATTGCTGCTGAGTTTTTAATAGAAAAAGCAATAGTAGTATGTCTTATTAGAAATGAATTAAAAATGGAACAATTAAAGTCTAAATTGATAGAAGAAGACATTCCAGTAAAAAATTTATATTCTTATAAATGTGACTTATTAAATTATGATGACATTGTAAAAACGGTTGGAGATATAAATAAAAAGTTTAGTAAGGTAAATTCGCTAATAAATTGCGCAGGCTACACAAAAGAGTATCCATTTGCAATGATGGATGAAGAAGAGATATCACATACTTTAGATATAAATCTTAAAAGTCCTATGATGCTTTCTCATGCAATTTTAAGGATAATGTTTAGACAAAAGAGTGGTTCTATTATTAACGTATCCTCAATATCAGCAATTAAAAAAGGGAGAGGAATAGTTGCTTATGCATCTGCAAAATCTGGAATAGAAAACTTTACAAGAACATTGGCCTCAGAGGTAGGGAAAAAAAACATTAGAGTTAACTGTATAAGACCAGGAATTATTGAAACTAGTATGAGTGGACGGTGCTGGTGCAAAAGCTGAAATTGAATCTCGGGTTACTCAAATACGTAGTCAGATAGAAGAAACATCTTCAGATTATGACCGCGAAAAACTTCAAGAGCGTGTTGCTAAACTGGCGGGTGGTGTTGCTGTTATTCGCGTTGGCGGTATGACTGAAGTGGAAGTTAAAGAGCGCAAAGACCGCGTTGACGATGCTTTAAATGCTACTCGTGCTGCTGTTCAAGAAGGAATTATCGTTGGCGGTGGAGTTGCGCTTGTGCAAGCTGGCAAAGCTTTGGAGAAACTTAAAGGTGGGAACCCTGATCAAGAAGCGGGTATTGCAATTGTTCGTCGTGCAATTGAAGCTCCACTTCGTCAAATTGCTGAAAATGCGGGTGTTGACGGTGCAGTGGTTGCTGGAAAGGTTCGCGAAAATAAAGATACATCTTTTGGTTTTAATGCTCAGACTGAAGAATATGGCGATATGTTCAAGTATGGAGTTATTGACCCTGCTAAAGTTGCTCGAACAGCAATGGAAGATGCAGCGTCAGTTGCCGGATTGCTTATAACGACTGAAGCAATGGTTGCAGACAAACCTGAGAAACCAGGTTCTGGCGGTGGTGCTCCGGGCATGCCTGATATGGGCGGCATGGGCGGCATGGGCGGCATGATGTAGTTCCAAAGTGAGTGAATTTGAAAACCCTGGGATTAATCCCGGGGTTTTTTTTGGAAAATTGCAAATTTAACTTTTAATTCGATTAAAATGGCCCATTTTACGGCCTGGCCTGATATCTACTTTTCCATACAGGTGTAAAGCAGAAGAACCATCCGCAACTAATTGGTCCGTTTTATAAATCTCGTCCCCAATAAGATTTTCCATTATTACATCGCTGTGCCTTTCAGCATTACCAAGTTTCAAACCTGTTATAGCCCTAATATGCTGCTCGAACTGATCTACCGTGCAGCCATTTTGTGTCCAATGCCCAGAGTTATGAACTCTAGGAGCAAACTCATTTATAACTAAAGAGTTTTTTTCTAAAAAGAACTCAATACCAATTACTCCAACGTAGTTTAATGCCTCTAAAATTTTTGCTGTAATTAAAATAGCTTCCGTTTTTTGCTGCATCGTAAGGTTTGCTGGTACAGTTGTAGTTCTTAAAATTCCCTCTTTGTGCACATTTTCTCCTGGATCAAAGCATGATATTTGCCCATCCATTGATCGTGATCCAATTACAGAAAATTCACGAGAAAAATTTACGAAACCCTCTAGTATTAAATCTTTTGCGCTTGAGCTTTTCCAAATATCTTCGGCTTGTGAACCGGACTTCAATTTTAGTTGTCCTTTCCCATCATATCCAAAACGTCTTGTTTTTAATATACTGGGAGTTCCAACTTGATCTAATGCATGAATTAAATCTTCTTGAGTGTTTACTTCATAAAAGCTTGCGGTTTTAAAGCCCAACTTATTTATAAACTTTTTTTCTAAAAGTCTGTCTTGTGATATTCTCAGAGCTTCTCTGCTTGGAAAAATTTCACATTGTCTTTCAATGATATCCAATGCACCAGTAGGAATATTTTCAAACTCATATGTGACTACATCAACGCTTGAAGCAAATTTCTCAAGTGCGTCGTAATTGTCATATTCCGCTTGTGTAAATCTAGATGATACATTTGATGCCGGAGGGTTGGCACTTGGCTCGAAAACGTGAGTTTTAAAACCTAGCCGGCTGGCTGCCATACTAAGCATCTGCCCCAGCTGTCCGCCGCCCAGTATGCCTATCGTGGACCCGCTTAATAGTGCTGCTTTATTCATCTTTAGGCTCATCAGGTATTGAAGCTGACAAAGCTATCCGCCAATCACTGAGGGTTTTGTTTAGTTTTGTATCAGACAGGGCTATTATCTGAGCCGCTAACAAACCACCATTTTTGGCACCTTGCGCTCCTATAGCCATCGTTGCAACGGGATAACCTCTAGGCATTTGCAAAATAGAATAAAGGCTATCTATACCATTTAAACTTGTGGTCATGACAGGCACACCGACAACGGGAAGATTAGTTTTTGATGCTATCATTCCTGGAAGATGAGCGGCTCCTCCAGCACCGGCGATAATTACTTTAAGACCTCTTTTTTCAGCTGTATTTCCGTATTCCCATAGACGATCTGGAGTTCTGTGAGCTGAAACAATTTTTGTTTCATATGTTACGCCAAGCTCTGATAAAATATCAGCTGCCTCCTTCATGGTTGACCAATCTGATTGGCTTCCCATGATTAAACCTACCTGGATTTTGCTCATTTTTTACCTCATCTTCACAACTATCCTATTATAATAGGAATATATCTTAGGCAATAATATCGGGTGTAAGTCGATCTTCCAGTCGCTTAATTTTGTCTTTTAATTGAAGTTTCTTCTTTTTAAGTCTTTGAATCATAAGTCTATCGGTGGTTGCAGAATTAGAAAGTACGGTGATTGCCTGATCTAAATCGCGATGTTCTTGACGAAAGAATTCTAATTCTACCCTCAAGACTTCTTCGGTTTTCATTGATATTTTGTCTGAAGTGTTCATTTCATGACCTGACTGGATGCTTAATCTAATAGGATAATTAATTTTACTTGTTAACCCCTTGAAAATTATATTTTTAGGCGCCAACTCTAATAGAGCTTCTGAGTAGGAGCTGAATAGCGTCGCTTAGAATAAAGGTTTAAAATGGCAAAATTATCATTTGGTGCATATCCGCATATGCTTGGTTTTGAACAATTGGAACAGTTATTAGAAAGAACGGCAAAATCTAGTAATGAAGGTTATCCGCCTTTCAACATAGAGCAGACATCTGATCGATCATTTCGTATCAGTCTAGCGACCGCTGGGTTTTCAGAATCAGACCTATCTATTACTCTGGAAAATCGTCAACTGCTTGTACAAGGTAAGAAAAATCAAGAAACTGGTACGAGGATCTTCCTTCATCGTGGAATTGCAACAAGACAATTCCAGAGATCTTTTGTTCTAGCAGATGGGATAGAAGTAGGTGAGGCATTTATGGAAAATGGGTTACTTCATATTGATTTGATCCAAAATACTCCAACGAATGTTATTCAGAAGATTGAAATAAAAAAAAATCGTTAAATGCTAATTAGCAAAGCTGATAAGCTCCGTATTATCCTGTTGATTTTTTTTTAGTAAAACTACTGATAGGCAATTTTATTTGCTTTCGGCTATAAACTTTTCTGCATCTAGAGCAGCCATGCAGCCCATTCCTGCACTCGTTACAGCTTGGCGATAGATATGATCGGTTAAATCTCCAGCTGCAAAAACTCCTGGAACTGAAGTTCTGGTACTTCCAGGTTCAACTTTAACATAACCGCCGTTATGGGTTTCTAAAACATTTTTTACCAGCTCTGTAGCAGGTGCGTGTCCAATAGCGATAAAAACGCCTTTGCAAGGCACTTCCGAGAGCTTTCCTGTCTTTGTGTTACTTATACGAATTGCTTCCACGCCGAGGGGGGATTCTTTTCCTATAACTTCATCAAGTTCATGAAACCAAATTGGTTCAATTTTAGGGTTCTTAAATAATCTGTCCTGAAGTATTTTCTCGGCTCTAAGCTCATCGCGCCGGTGGACTAAAGAGACTTTCGAAGCAAAATTTGTTAGAAAAAGAGCTTCTTCTACCGCTGTATTTCCACCGCCAATTACTGCTATTTCTTGTCCTCTGTAAAAAAAGCCATCACAAGTTGCACAGGCAGATACGCCAAAACCTTTATATTTTTCCTCTGATGGTAACCCTAACCATTTGGCTCTTGCACCAGTCGCAAGAATAATAGCATCAGCAGTATATTTATTACCGCTATCACACGTTGCAACAAATGGTCTGGTATTGACCTCTAAGTTTGTTACGATGTCTCCTATTACTTCACAGCCCATCGCTTTAGCATGGGATTCCATCCTTACCATTAGATCAGGCCCCTGAACTTCCGTATCCCCGGGCCAATTTTCAACCTCTGTTGTTGTTGTCAATTGGCCGCCAGGCTCGATGCCTTGAATAAGTATCGGTGACAGCATTGCGCGACTAGCATAAACAGCAGCGGTATAACCGGCAGGGCCACTTCCTATAATAAGCACTTTGGTATGATGGTCTTGGGACATTTCTTCCTCATATTTGTTTTTGGTATACCTGCTGATTTGATGATTCAAAACCCCAAATTTGCTTGATATCCAATTATCCGCTGTAAAATATTATTTCAATATATTGGAATAATATTGCGCTTACGGGTAATTAATTTATAATATTTAAAAAAATGGAGCAGAGGTATGCCTTTAACACGACTAGACTCAATAGATCGGCTAATTCTAGCAGAACTACAAGCCGATGGGAAAATGACAAACGTTGAATTAGCAAAACGTGTTGGAATTTCTGCCCCGCCCTGTCTTCGCAGAGTTAGGGCTCTTGAGGAGCAAGGTTTTATAAAAGGTTATCACGCAGATGTTGATAGTCGCGCACTCGGTTTTGAAGTGCAGGTATTTGCTATGGTTGGTCTGCAATCACAAGCAGAAGTTGATTTGAGGCAATTTGAAGAGTTATGCCAGGGTTGGCCTCTTGTGCGAGAATGTCACATGCTAAATGGGGAAGTCGACTTTATGCTAAAATGTGTTGCTCCTGATCTAAGCAGTTTTCAAAGTTTTTTAACAGGGCAGCTCCTGACAACGCCTAACGTTGGTTCTGTTAAAACCTCACTTGTTATAAGGGCTGAAAAAGATGATCCGGGTGTCCCTTTTGATGTTTTAGAGGACAGACTAAGCCAGCGTCCTTAAAGCATAATGGTGGATATCAATCTTCCGTAATCTGACTCATTTTTGTGACAACTCCTTCGGTATGAAAAGAACTTTCTCGGATCGCTGTAGGTGCAATGGCCAGTCCACTCAGTGGATAAAATTTCTTCATCTTTTAGAAGATTCAGGCTGAAATTGGGTAAGTCAAAATGGTACTTTTTGGTGAGAGGGTTATAATTAAAATAGTTTTTATTATTTTCATTGATGCTAGTAAATTTTTCAAAAAAACCTGAACT